>Ga0315900_10000012_pt1 | contig 299463 bp, 212 predicted proteins | sample LakEriMetagenome_FD_203521 | JGI IMG/M metagenome (GOLD analysis project Ga0315900, IMG submission 203521) | Freshwater fungal communities from buoy surface, Lake Erie, Ohio, United States - Buoy 12 MA114 | ecosystem: Environmental > Aquatic > Freshwater > Lake > Lake biofilm | place: USA...
CTGGGATGAGAAGATCTTAGCAACGTTTTAATGTTCGATATCGGATGGTCTAGCGGACGGTGTAAGAAGGCTTTAAATCCTAGTTTCCATTCCTCTTAATCGATGGCAGAGCTTCAGGTCCTACTAAACAATCGCCTTGTAAAAATGCATGTAAACCCATGAAATGATTCAGTTTGCAATGATCTTAGCTCGTCTTTGCTGCATTTTCTTCAAAAGCGAGTTATACTCAAAGTAATCCTGAGATTATTTGTTATCAGCCACCATGATATGCTGTGGTTAATAGAGCCTTCTGCGTCGAAGGCTGACTTCTCGCTGGTCGACTGGAAACGCAATGATGAACTCCAAAGCGATTTTCTCTCGACTAAGGCATGGCCGAATGCATCTCTTGCTAATCCTTCTGGCTTGGCAAGGCCCCGTTCCTATATGTCACGCACATGGATCGCTGGCAACCGATGCTCTGCATTCTCCGGAACTAGCTGGCCATCTGATTGAAGCTCATGCGGACCTCAATCCAACCGCCGATATCTTTTTCGACTGGCATTGGCATTGGGTTTTGCCTTGCGAACTTGCATCGCACCCTGGATCTTCAGAATGCGAACATAGCAACCAATTTCCGGGAGGCCACCACTACCACGGTCAATGGGAAAACTCCGTCATTCTCGCCAACGACTCAGTGGCAGAGCAAAGTTGGGATGGACAGTGGTATCCATTACCTCAATTCAAGTACTCGAACGATGATTTGTCATCGACCCTAAAGCTGGGTTTACCAACTCATTTTCTCCAAAATTTCGCTGCCCAACTCTCGTTGCCTCAGCGTCTCTGTGTATTCCGCTGTTGATACCAGCCCGAGTCGCCTTCCACAATCCTTTCTGTAGTTGAAAGATCTGTCGGCAACTCACTCTCTAAAAATGCCTGTCATTGAGTCTGTCGCGATTGCTTGCGATTCGATTTTCTCAGCGAAACGAGTACGACGACACTCTTTGAAATGTTCTGTCCATCTAATCTCTGATTATTACAACAAAAGCATACCCCCCAATGAGTCAATCCACGCACACTTCTGCCTTGTTGAAAAAAGCTTTACCCGCCTGCCTAGGAACACTCGCAGGAATCGCTATTGGTGGAGCAGGTATGCTCTTCTTCAGGAGAGGAAATACTGAAACTACAGCCCATGAGAAGGTTGCCGTCGAATCTTCCGCAGTTGAAGGAGATCACTCATCAGGAAAAACGGAAGGAGCAACAGAGGTCATCGAGTTCAACAAGGAAATGCAGGCAGCAGCGTCTATTAAAACAGAGGTTGCGAAAGTCACTCCTTTCGTGAGCTCGATTGTCCTGACTGGCAAAGTTTCATTGAACGATGATCAAGTTGCCCACATCTATCCGCAAGTTGAAGGTGTCTTGGATTCGGTGAAAGTACAATTCGGACAGAAGGTTAAAAAGGGTGATGAATTAATCGTGATTCGCAGTCGCGAGGTTGGACAGGCTAAACTTTCGCTGTATCAAGATCGCTTGCTTCGAGACTTCGCTGCCTCGAAAAATACTTGGACTCAAGAAACAACCAAAAATACGTTAGAACTGATCACAGCTCTTAAAGCGAACACACCGATCGAACAATTAGAAAGTCAGTTTCGGGAACGTCCCATGGGTGATTTCCGCGAAAAGCTGATGACAGCTTACGTCAATTACTATCGTTCGCGTATGGACTTAGAGCGGTTGGGGAATCTCTCGGAGAATGGAACCGTCCCAGCAAAACAAAAGATGGCAGCCGAAGCGGCGTTAAATGCCGATCGAGCAACGATGCAAGCTGCCTTAGAACAAATGGAGCAAGACTCCAAACGAGCCGCCTTGCTCTCCGCACAAGCCCTCCAGGAAGCAGATGTGAAAGTTTCCGTCGCTGAAACCAACTTTAATATATTAGGATATTCGATGCAGGATCTGCAGGATATCGATCCAGCGAAGCAGGGTGAATCCCTCGCCTTTTATCCCATCCGAGCCCCCTTTGACGGAACGATCATCACCAAAGATGCCGCTTTGTTGGAGCGTGCGAAACCAGATCAGCAACTTCTAACAATCGCTGATCTGTCAACTGTCTGGATCAAAGCAGATATCTACGAAGAGAACTTACCGTTGCTCAAGCAACTCGGCAATATGGAACTTCAGGTCAACAGCAGTGCATGGCCAGGCATTAGTTTTCCTGCAAGCATTTTCTTTACTGGAGAAATTGTCGACGACACAACGCGAACGGTATCCCTAATAGCTAAGGCTGATAATGCTGAGGGCGTTTTGAAGCCTGGTATGTTTGTGACCGTCACCCTTCCTTCGCTGCAGACCAATCCTGTGCTGCAGATTCCCTCGACTGCAACGCTCGACTACGAAGGAAAAACATTCGTCTTCATTCAAACCGCCGCAGACAAATTTGAACGCCGTGACATTACGATCGGCCGTCGCTCGGAAAAATTCTGCGAGATAACGAAGGGCATCAAAGAGGGAGACCAAGTTGTGACGGAAGGAGGCTTTGCACTTAAGTCTCGAATGTTAGCCAAAGTGATTGCGGGGGAATGAGTGCCCCCTTTAATCATCGAACCTCTTTCGAGTCCCAAACCACCAATTCAGTAAAGCTTGTTTCCCATGGTCAATCGCATCATCGAATGGTCCCTCAATAATCGCTTTTTGGTACTTCTCCTCTGTGTTGTACTTATTGGATCAGGTGTTTTGTCAGCGATGAAACTTCCGCTCGATGCGGTACCTGACTTAACGAATGTGCAAGTACAAGTTCTCACAACGGCTCCCGCCCTTGGACCGGTCGAAGTCGAACAATTCATTACATTTCCGATCGAAAATGCGATGAGTGGCTTACCCAAGGTCACCGAGATTCGTTCGATCAGCCGAATCGGTCTTTCAGCGGTCACGGTCGCTTTTGAAGATGGTACTGATATCTACTGGGCCCGCAATCTTGTTAATGAACGGCTGTTGCAAGCCAAGCAGGATATTCCTGCCGGCATGGCCGATCCGCAGATGGGACCAATTGCAACCGGTATGAGCGAAATTTATCAATTCGAAGTCCGTGCAGCACCGGGTCACAACTATAGCCTCATGGATTTACGCACGATTCTCGATTGGCAAATTGCGTTTCAGCTTCGCAGTGTTCCAGGAGTGATCGAGGTCAATACGTTCGGTGGTCAGCTAAAGACGTATGAGGTGCAAGTCGATCCCAACAAGCTGCTCAATTACGATATCTCGCTGTCGCGCATCTTCGAAGCGTTGCAACAGAACAACGCTAATAGTGGTGGTGGCTATATCGTGCACGGAGCAGAACAGCGATTGATTCGTGGTGAAGGATTGATTTCATCACTCGAAGACATCCGCAATATCGTTCTCGACAATCGTGAAGATGGTACGCCGATTCGTATCTCCGATATCGCGAATGTAGAGTTCGCCCCGATGCTCAGGCAAGGTGCTGTCACTCGCGATGGTGATCGCGAAGCAGTTACCGGTATGGTGATGATGCTCATGGGTGGCAACTCACGAGAAGTTGTCGAGGCCGTTAAGGAAAAGATTCATACCATCCAGAAAACACTTCCCCACGGAGTATATATCGACACTTTCTATGATCGTACCGAACTGGTCGAGAAGACGATTCACACGATCGGTGAAAACATTGGTCTTGGAATTTGTTTGGTTATCTTGATGCTGTTCATTCTGCTAGGCGATGTTCGCGCGGGACTTATTGTGGCCGCTGCGATCCCACTATCCGCCTGTGCTGCTGCAATCGCGATGAATGTCGCCGGAGTATCGGCTAACTTGATGAGTCTCGGCGCGGTCGACTTTGGTGTGATCGTCGATGGAGCCGTGGTAATGATTGAAAATGCTATGCGGAAAGCAAGCAGCTATCAAAAGAATCATCCGGGACAGAAGGTGCCACTGGCGGTATTCCAAGAGTCATCGTTTGAGGTCGGTAAGCCAATCTTGTTCGCTGGCTTGATAGTGATCATCGTTTTTATTCCGATCCTAAGCCTTCAAGGGATGGAAGGAAAAATGTTCCGTCCAATGGCCTTCACCTTCATGTCGGCTCTAACTTCGGCCCTAGTTCTTTCGATCACTGTCATGCCTGTCATGGCATCTCTCTTCTTGGTTCGAAAGCTACGAACGGAAGATACCAAAGTTGTGACCCTTCTAAAGAAGACCTATGAACCGTTACTTCACCGCGCGATGGCACGGCCATGGCTACTGGTTATTCTTTCGCTGATCATGTTTGCTGGATCTGTGATTCTCGTCAGCCGAGCGGGTATCGAGTTTGTACCTAAACTCGATGAAGGAGATCTGGCGATTCAGGCATCTCGATTACCGAGCGTATCTTTGGAAGCCTCCGTGCAAATGACACAAGCCATGGAACGGACGCTGAAACAATTTCCGCAAGTAACCACGGTGATCTCAAAGTCGGGCCGCCCCGAGATTGCCAACGACCCTATGGGAGTTCATCAGACCGACTTGCTGGTTCGACTTAAGCCACCCTCGGAATGGCCCGAGCCGATCACTAAGGAGCAACTTGTCGAACAGATGCAGCAAGCCTTGGAAACGAATGTACCTGGCAATGCCTACTCCTTCACTCAGCCGATCGAATTGCGCGTGCAGGAGTTGGTTGCCGGTGTGCGTTCGGATATCGGCTTGAGTTTATATGGAGACGATCTAGGGGTACTGGAAACCAACGGCGATCGAATCGTTCGTGCGCTCAATAAAGTCAAAGGAGCTGCTGATGTTCAGGCACAGCAGGTTGCTGGGCTACCCTATTTGCGAATCATCATTCGACGCGACTCTATCGCCAGATATGGCATCAATGCGAAGACCGTGCTGGATGCGATCAGTGTGATTGGTGGCCAAGTTGTCGGAGAAGTATTTGAAGAGCAACGGCGTTTTCCTTTACAAGTTCGCCTCGGACCGGATTGGCGCACCGATTTAGAGAAAGTGAAACAATTGAAAATCGATGATCCACTCGGTCGACAGATTCCTATTTCTCAATTAGCCGATCTCGTCGTAGAAGAGGGACCGTCGGAAATCAGTCGTGACTCCGTACGACGTCGCTTGCTGATCCAATGCAACGTACGTGGACGCGATCTAGCTGGATTCGTCGAAGATGCACAGCGAACAGTTGAGCGCGAAGTTAAATTACCTCCCGGCTACTCTTTGGTTTGGGGTGGTCAATTTGAGAATCTCCAAGAAGCGTCTCGTCGCTTGGCGATTGCTGTACCGATCGCGCTTTTCCTCATCTTTGCTTTGCTGTACATGACATTCCAGTCAGCCAATCTAACTTTGTTGATTTACTTGAATGTTCCGATTGCGGCGGTGGGTGGTATTGTCGCTCTGTCGCTTCGTGGAATGCCACTTTCAATCTCAGCAGGTGTTGGGTTTATCGCTCTCTTCGGAATCGCAGTGATGAATGGTGTCGTGTTGGTTGAACATATCCGACATCTGCGGCATTCCGGTCGCAACCAACTTCAAGCCATTGTCGAAGGATCGATCGACCGTTTGCGACCGGTTCTTATGACGGCTACATGCGGGGCCTTAGGTTTTGTGCCGATGGCGATTTCGTCGAGCGCGGGTGCTGAGGTGCAAAAGCCGCTGGCTACGGTTGTGATTGGCGGACTGATAACCTCAACCGTTTTGACGCTACTAGTGCTACCAGCAATCTACAAATGGTTTGAACCTAAATGCGATTCGGTTCACGATTGATCGCTTGAATTCGACATATTCAGATCCGCTCAACGGCTGCTTGCTGTTGCCTGTCACTGGCAACAGCAAGCAATTTTTTGCACACTCCCGATTTAACTGTAAGAAAAGCATTCCTTGACCGTTTGCATTGTAAAGTCCTCCCCACTAGGTATTGTCAAAAGGGGGCTTAGTAACTTTTTAGGACATTGAATCGCAATATTCACCTCACGCGCTATCCGACCGCTGAGCGTCACACTTTAACAGCAGTGTTGCGATTGTAACGGATGAAACAGACCTGACGTCTCTACCCTCAATAAGCATTGAATCTCCTATCCGCTATGAATCGTTTGCTCTTATTTTTCAGGACACGACGATTCGATCTTTTCTACAGATAGCAGTGGTTCCTCCGCCTCAATCAGGTCCATGCAATCAGAGGCTTCACTGCAGAAGAAGGAGAATTAAGTCATGAGTCAGAAGTTGGTTGTTAATTTATTCGTTTTAAAGGGAATATATCGAATCGGTTCGGAGCTACACCTCCATCCTATGATCCAAACCAGCTTCTTCACGATCGCGTTTTCTATGTCATCAATCCCAGGGATCGCACTCGCCCAAAACATAGACACGCCAATCTTCAGAGCGAACATTGTTTCTGTCGGTGGCAATCCTTCGCTTCCAGCTACTTCCACTCTAGAGCAAGCAGGGATTCAACAGGCTTCCGGCCTAATTGCTCCCTTACAGAACGAGGCAGCTACAGTAACTGCACCTGCAAATACCAATTCTCCAAGCCAGAACACCTCACCGGAGATCGCAACTCAACCAACCACCGGTGGGTGGACGTTAGAAGCCCTGGAACAGCTTGCGTTGCAAAACCATCCCGCCATCGCCCAGCAGACAGCGTTAATTGCCGCTGCGCAGGGAAACTGGCAACAGGTTGGCTTGCAGGCAAACCCGTTGGTCGGTTACGAGGGGCAGCAGTTGGGGAGTCGAGGCCTAGCCGAGCAGGATGGGATCTCTATAGGACAGGAGTTTATTCGACCCGGTAAGCTACGCTTGAATCGTGAAATCGCCTCTGCGGAAATCCAAAAAGCACGACAGGATTTGGCTGTAATTCAGCAGCGGATACGCACGGATATTCGCATTGCGTATTTTGATCTATTGATTGCTCAACATCGCATTCAGATTGCCACGCAACTTCAGGAAATAGCGAATCAAAGTACGCAGGCTGCAAACCAATTACTAGAAGCCAAAGAGGTGGGGCGAGCCGACGTTTTGCAAGCGACGATCGAATCTGAAAACGCACAAATTGTATTGCAAAATGCCAGGAATCGCGCGATTGCCTCTTGGCAAGCATTGGCAAGTCTTACAGGTCTACCAGCCTATCAACCAGAAACGGTACTCGGAACTTACGATTTCGATCCTGCAACCTTCGATTTCGAAACCGTGTTATCACAGTTACGCTCAACGAGTCCTGAGATAAGTGCGGTTGTGGCCGAGATCGAAACAGCTCAGCGAACTTTGGCCAGGGAACGTTTTGAACCTCGCCCCAACGTGTCGGTCAATGGACTTGTAAACTATCGTGACAACGGCATCGGCGGCGGATCTGATGGTGGAGTGGCCGTCGCTTTGCCACTTCCGCTGTGGAACAAGAACCAGGGAAGAATCCGTGAAGCGTTTTACCAGCTTCAGGCTTCTCAGCACGCATTGACGAAGCTCGAAAGAGATTTGCAGAATCGCTTAGCGCCGGCATTCGAGCGTTATGCAAATTCGAAGAATCAATTCCAACGTTATCGCGAGAGCATCATTCCTTCTGCGGCTGAATCGCTTGAATTGAACAAACGCGCCTACACAGCAGGGGAAGTTGGGTTTGTTGTGTACCTAACCGCTCAGCGTACGTACTTCCAAACGAGCCTCAACTATCTTGACTCAGTCAGAGAACTACGCGTGGCTGAGAGTGAAATTGAAGGTTTGCTGTTGCAAGACAGCCTTCAGAAATAGTCGTTACTGCTCGCTTAAACCAGCTCAGCAATCGGTTCGCGGCGATCAACTAGGTACTGAGGTCGTCCGCTATGGTCTGCGATCGTAGCGTGACTGACGTCGATGCCAACCTGTCGATACAGAGTCGCGAATACATCTTGATAATGAATCGGTCTGTCTTGTGGCACCTCACCGAGACGATTCGTTGAACCGATGACCTGTCCGGTTCTCATGCCGCCTCCGGCTAGCAAACAGCAAGAGGCTTGAGGCCAATGATCTCGGCCGGCGTCTTTGTTGATTCTCGGAGTACGACCAAATTCACCCCAGGCTACCACGCTGACATCATCGGCTAACCCGCGTCGATGCAAGTCGGAAACCAATGCTGTGATCGCTTGATCGAACATTGCCAGTTGGGATGGTAAACGTGCAAAGTTCGAATGGTGTCTATCCCAGCTTCCAAACGACAACGTAACGCAACGTACTCCCGCTTCCACAAGTCGGCGAGCTACAAGAAACTGATCCATCCAGTGTGGACCAGCATCTTCGCCAAAGGCAGGATCAGCACTTCCGCGTCCGTAGAGCTCGCGTGTAGCAGCATCTTCTTTTTCGACATCCAACGCTTCGACTAATTTGCTCGAGGTGAGCACATCGAATGCTTTTTGAGAATAAGAATCGTAGGCTTTCATATCGGCGCTGGCATCTTGCCAACGACGAAATCGGTCAAAGCTTTCCAAGAGATTCCTTCTATCTCGCAATTGTTCGAGTGTGACTCCCTGCAAACGCATATTGGCCATCCCTTCTCCGTCGGGCTGGAAGGGAGCATGAGCAGCACCTAAAAAACCAGGATAACCTGGATTCGAATAGGGAGCATGTTTGGTTTTGATGGTCAATCCGACGAAAGGTGGCACTGCTCGATCGACAGGTCCCAGAAGTCTGGACATCGCGGAACCAAGACTTGGATGATTATCCTGCCGACCTCTTGCCCCAATTGGATAACCACTCATGCACATGTCCGATGCATGTTGATCGGGAGATCCGTACAGCGACCTGATGATAGCGAACTTGTCCATCATCCCGGCAATCTTTGGAAGATGCTCGCAGATTTGAATCCCTGATACGTTGGTGGAGATTGGACGGAAGGAACCTCGAATCTCTGCAGGTGCTTCCATCTTGAGGTCGTACATATCTTGATGAGAAGGGCCACCTGGCAAGTAGACCATGATGATCGCTTTATGACTCAAGACTTTGCCGCTTGAATTATTCACGCCAGGCGTTGCTGTACTTTCAGAAGCTCGCAGAATCTGTGGCATCGACAATCCGCCCAGACCCAAAGCTCCAATCCGCAAAAAATGTCGGCGATTGTGTGAATCACAAAAAGAATTACAGGCTCTGCCAACAATCTCTAACATCGTGCGGCCTCCGTTACAGCTAGATGAGTAAGCCCGTTTAATTCCTCAACGAGCAATGGAGTTACAACATCTGGCGGAAATGATGCCAAGGGTTCGAAAACCGATTGGCTGAAGTTGGGTGGGGTCAGGTAGGGAACTAACGTCGACATTGTTCCAGTCTACCTGCTGTGCTATCGACAGCCAAGCCACAAGAGCTTTCGATCGATTAAGTCCACTGTTCTTTACCTTCCCTATCATTCTACCTCCACTTCCAGGATGCCTGCTCAGTCGGTCGTGGAAATACAATTGCTTTACGCTATTACTATCCGCCGACACGTCTGATGATTGCAGGAAATTAGGACTTTTTCGGTTAGGTCATCTCTATGCAAAAAACCGATCTTCCGCCACTTCAGTGGGGTTAGCATCAATACCTACTTCCTAATCCAATCATTTTGAAAACAACTATCTTTCCGTACACTTCCGACATGATGTTACTCCCTTAAATCATGGTAAATCGTAGCGAACTCGGGAGTAGGCCTTTTTTCTTTGACGCCCCCTCGAGAGAACGCCCAAAACCAACACGATTGTGGCGATTTTGATTGAGTCGCTCGGCTTCACCGAATTAGACTCTTGCTATTGCCGCAGCATTTACAAGCGGAACTGAGTACAGGCAACTTGGATCCACATCTATGAAAACCAGCAAGATTATTTCCGTTGCTCATCGTCTTTCGAAACCTTACAAGGTGACTGGCGAGAAAAAGTTCCGACTGAAAGATTACGATCCCGCTGATACTGGAGATCTCACCGATGCAGATCGTCCTAGAGCCAAAGAAGCATTGGCAACAGGAATCGAAGCACTCTCGGAATTGCAGGACATGCTTTACGCTCAGGACCGCTGGGCGGTTTTGCTAATCTTTCAAGCGATGGATGCTGCCGGAAAAGATGGCGCGATCAAGCATGTGATGTCGGGTGTCAATCCTCAGGGATGCCAAGTCTTTTCTTTCAAAGTACCTACCAGCGAAGACCTCGATCACGATTACCTCTGGCGATGCATCAAATGCCTTCCGGAGCGCGGACGCATCGGTATTTTCAATCGCAGCTATTACGAAGAGACACTGGTCGTTCGAGTGCACCGGGAATATTTGGAGAAGCAGAAGCTACATCCCAGCCTCATCACGAAAAACATTTGGAAGGAACGCCACGAGGACATACGGAATTTTGAACAGTACTTAACTCGTAATGGCGTTGTAATTCGAAAGTTCTTCTTGCATGTTTCCAAGGATGAGCAGAAAAAGAGATTCATGGAACGACTGGATCAACCAGAGAAGAACTGGAAGTTCTCGGTCAACGATGTCCACGAACGTGGACACTGGGATGAATACATGGACGCTTACGAGGATATGATTCGTCACACCTCGACACCTGAATGCCCCTGGTATGTGGTTCCAGCGGACAACAAGTGGTACACCCGTGCGATCATTGCGGCAGCCGTCATCGATGCCTTGGGTGGACTCGATCTTCACTACCCGAAGGTAAGCACCCAAATGCAAGCCGAACTGCGAGAGGCAAAAGCTAAGTTACTCGCTGAAGATTAGCAGAAGCTTAATTGCCACCCGCTGGAGCAGAGACTCTTTGGAGTTGAAGTTCGTAGAACCAGAGATCATCGTTGGGAATATCTAGTTCTAAGCGAGGTAATTGCCCCTTGGCATTCGCAACAAAATGGGCGGTACCTTCGTCAAACCAGGCGAATTGTTTACGCCACCGTACGACGAATGTGTCGTAATGCAACGGACTGAGATCAGCGACCATATCTGGACTGGGAAGCAATTTGAGAACCAGTTTGTCGTTCTCTAATACCACTTCAACATCGCCATACATCGGGCAGCTAAACCGACCGGTGTAGTCCTTCAGCGGATGCGATGGCACAGCGTTCTCCATGACTGGCTGAATCGCTTTATCAATACGCTCGCGAAACGCAGTTCTCGATTTCTTGAATTGCTCAAGACCTTCATCGAACCAAGGTCTCGACTCGCCACCCAAAAATGAATCGATGATGTGGTAGGTAATAGCGTCTGAAATCCCCGTCATGCTGTTGGTCAGCACAACGATGCCGAGTTGCTTTTCGGGTATCAACATCGTTTGTGAATACATCCCATCATAAGCTCCGCCATGCGAGATCATTTTGCAGCCTTTGTAATCCGCAAGCGACCAACCGAGTCCGTAAGCCCGGAAGTGTGTGGTGGGGAATCGCTGCGAGTATCGTGGACTGACCCGCAAAGCCATCTGTGATTCCCACATCTCTGAAGCAGACGATTCGCTAAAAAGTCTTTTGTTTTCAGGCAGAACGCCTTTGGATAATTGCATTGTGAGCCAGTGACTCATATCGTCAACACTGGAAATGACTCCGCCTGCAGCCCCCATGCTATCCCAGTTCATCCAGGCGATCGGTTCAGAGCGATCCAGAAAAGACTTATGAGGCGTAGCGTAATTCCCCTGCGAAACTAGATCGCGAACCGACACAACACTTCGGTGCATTTCAAGAGGCTTAAGAATCCTCTGTGAAACAAAATCGTGCCAAGACTGACCGCTTACAACTCGCACGACTTCGCCCGCTGCAAGGAACATTAAGTTCGAGTAACCAAAATGGGCGCGGAATGGGCCTTCTGTCGGTAGATACTTTGCTCTTCGCAATATCTCTTCAGGAGAATATCCAGTGCCATACCACAGCAGGTCTCCGCTAAAGGTGCCAAGACTACTTCGATGACATAGAAGGTCACGAATTCTCAAGTCCTGTGTTGCCAGTGGATCTTGCAGCTCAAGCCAGGGAAGATAGTTGCGAACTTTGTCATCCCACTTTAGCTTTCCTTCATCGACCAAAATCGCCAACGCAGCGGCAGTGAATGCTTTGCTATTCGACGCGATCGCAAACAGCGTATGGCGATCGACGGGTTCAGATTGACCAACAGTCTTCACGCCGTAGCCTTTGCTCAGCAGGAGCTTGCCATCTTTGACGATAGCAACAGCCAAGCCTGGAACTTGCCACTGCAAACGTGCTCCTTCAATGACTGCATCGATGGCGACGATCTCTGGAACATCGCGATCGATCCATTGATTCACGCTCGCGGCATCGCCAGCAGAAACCTGGGGACTCGCTCCCACAGTTGCTTTAGCAAGCCCGCTGTCACTCTTTTCCTGCGCAAAAGCATCATCGCAAAAGCTGCCGAGTCCCCACCCAATCACGATGATCCAACACGACTTAAGCAGTGAGCAAATTCTCATTGATGATACTCAGGTAGATGAAGTTATTTCTTTTTCTTAGCTTTCTGTCCGACAGCAACAGGGTCTGATTCGAACAACCACCATCTTGGCTTCCAAACCCCATGCATCAAGCCGAATCTCGACTTAGCTACTTCGGTGATAACTTCCGTGATCTTTGCGGGCGAATCACTCACTAGAAAGCGATCGATATCCGCTTGGTCAATCGTTTTTCCACCTACCATTTTATCTTGCAAAAAGTCGAGAAGGGGTTGCCAATAATCAATTCCGGAAAGAACAATCGGAAACTCTTCGACCTTTCCCGTTTGCACCAAGGTCGCGATTTCAAATAATTCGTCCATCGTTCCAAAACCGCCAGGCATTGCAACGAAGGCATAAGAATATTTAGCCAACATCAATTTGCGGATGAAGAAATACCTGAACTCCACAAAAGTATCGAGGTAGGGATTGGGCTCCTGCTCCATCGGCAGCACGATATTGCAACCAACACTACGACCATTTACATCTTTGGCGCCGCGATTGGCAGCTTCCATGATACCTGGCCCACCACCGGTCATAATGGTGAAGCCAGCTTTAGCCAGTTCGGCACCTACTTCGCGAGCAAGCTGATAGTAGGGATGATCTTCTTTGTATCGAGCAGAACCGAATATTGTGACACAAGGCCCAACGAAGTGCAGTTTACGAAAACCGTAAAGCATTTCGCTGAAGATTCGCAAGGCTCGAAAGAGTTCCTTGGTTCTCGATTGCGGCCCTTCCAGAAGCCGGCGGTCTGCAATTTCTTTTGGCCCCAAATGATGCGAGGCAGGGGAGGAAAATTGATTAGGATTGACTGGAACATTCATAGTCTGCCTCGACAATTCAGATCGGGGTCCACTCAGGAAGCAACTCGCGCCGAAAACAATACAACAACTCGATTATTACGATGGCTTGATAACCGTAAGTTCTATAACCACAAGAGCTTTTGTCTTGATTCTTTTCCAAAACCAATCGCTACCATCGCCATCAGTATAAACTCAAAACTTCAGGCTTTTGGGATGCGTTAATCCGGAATCGATCAATTTGAAAACTGCGGTGGGCAACTCAGATTTCCAAGCACTTTCATCGATCGCCAACCTTCCGTTTATCGCCGCACGACAACCCCTCGGATTGATGGATTTATCTTTATAGAAGACGATTTTTCAGGAAACGGTGGAGCTTATCGATTCTTTGGATTGAGAAATCTCTTTCTCAAAACTTACCTTTCAAACCAGATGCAGGCGCGACGATCCGACCCCAGGTTTCAAAGAATAAACTCATTGCCAGTCGGGGCTTGGAAAGGCCATCCCGGTAAAACGCTTTGGCAAAGCTGGTTTCCGACGTCTGCCGGAAGCCCGGCAGAGTTCCAAGGACAACGTAAAACCTTCTCGGCTCTCGACTTGCTGCTAGGCATCTGCTGGCTAGGCGAATAATTTGGGGTGCGCTGGAATTACATTGAAGGTCAAGCCGAATTCAGCTACATTTAATAGTAGTCATGGGCCGAAAATTACTATTGGTGCACGCTAAACCCATGATCACCAACTCCCACCATATTTTCCCTCCCTATTGCATTGAGAGAACCAGCCATGTGCCATCGTATTCCGATGATTTTGCGCATGTCTTTTCTCATGTTGTCTCAACCGATCAAGCAGTTGTCAGTAGCGGGTTTGCTGCTTGTTGTGTGGGCTGTGATTACTCCCACCTCGTTGCTGCTGGCCGAAACAAATCAGCGTGAGACTTTCGAACTAGATATCGAGCCGATACTAACAGCTAATGGTTGTAATTCCGGGCCGTGTCATGGCAAGTCCGGTGGACAGAACGGCTTTGCTCTTTCCTTATTTGGTTTCGATCCCGATTTTGACTACCAAGCCATCGTCCATGCGAGTCGTGGTAGAAGAATTTTTGCTGCTTCTCCCGATAACAGCCTATTGCTGCTAAAGGGGACTGCGATGGTACCGCATGGCGGCGGCAAGAAGCTTGAAAAAGAATCAGAGGATTACCGCAAACTCATTCGCTGGATCGAAAACGGTTTTCCCCGTTCGACGCCGGACGATCGCACTTTACAAAAAATCACCTTCGAACCAGAGCCTCATTCTCTGGCTGCAGAAGCAACTGAGAACTTGCATGTGATCGCGCATTACTCCGATGGTTCAACTCGTGAAGTAACTAGTAACTGTTCCTTTCAATCAAACGAACCAGCGATCGTTTCGGTCAGTAAGCAAGGGGAACTAAAAGCGGGCAAGCTACCGGGCGAAGCCACCATCATGGCGCGCTATATGGGCACTATCGCAACTTGGAGTACGGCAATACCAAGAGCCGAACAAGTTTCACCAGATACCTATGCAGCCCTTCCGGTAAACAACTTTATCGACACTGCTGTGTGGAACAAACTTAAGCAACTCAACATCCTCCCGAGTGAGCCGGTAGGAGATGCGACGTTTCAGCGACGCGTTTTTCTTGATGTGATAGGCCGATTGCCTACTGCCGCGGAAGCGAAGCAGTTTCTGGAGGATGCGACACCGAACAAGCGAATCGTGTTGATCGATCAGTTACTGGAGCGACCTGAGTATGCCGATTACTGGGCTAACAAATGGGCTGACTTACTTAGACCGAATCCTTATCGAGTCGGTATCAAAGCGACGTTGTCGTTGGATAGTTGGTTGCGCGACGTTTTTCGCGAGAACCTCCCTTACGATGAGTTTGCCAAACGGTTGATTACGGCTCGCGGTAGCACGTGGCGCAATGGCGCCGTCACCGTCTTCCGCGATCGACGCTCACCCGACGAAGTCGTAACGATGATGAGCCAATTATTTCTAGGAATTCGACTCGATTGTGCCAAATGTCATCAACATCCTTTTGAAGTCTATGGCCAGAAAGATTTCTATTCACTGGCTGCTTACTTTTCGCGAGTCGGTTACAAAGGAACGGGGCTCTCTCCACCGATTTCAGGTGGCGAGGAAATTGTGACTGTTGCAGCTCGAGGCGAAGTGCGACATCCGCGGACCGGCGAACAACTCGCGCCTGCTCCTCTGTTCGGAAATGCAGTCCCGATCAAAGAAGATATGGATCCGCGTGTTGCCTTTGTCGACTGGCTTACTTCGCCCGATAACGCCTATTTCCATCAGGTTGCTGTGAATCGTCTGTGGGCGGATCTGTTTGGAGTCGGCATTGTCGATCCAGTGGACGATTTGCGTGCCACCAATCCCCCGAGCAACCCCGAATTACTCAATGCTCTGGCCCAGCAATTTCGACAAGATGGACTCAATCAGAAGAAACTGCTTCGTTGGATTTTGTCGTCGCACGTTTATTCCCTCTCGTCGCTTCCCAATTCAACCAATGCAGGTGACAACCGAAACTTCTCGAGACACTATCGTCAAAGACTTCGCGCTGAAGTACTTGCGGATGCAATTTGCGATATCACGGAAGTACCGACACATTTCCAGGGTATGCCAGAAGATGGTCGAGCGATGGCGATTTGGACCCATCGCACTGAATCGGATTTCCTTGATGCCTTCAGTCGCCCTGACCCAAATCAAGATCCACCCTGCGAACGCATGGTCGAAGCAACTGTAGTTCAGGCGCTGCATTTGATGAATGCAAACAAACTGCAGGAAAAACTTTCCAGCGATTCAGGGCGTGCCGCTCGATTGGCGGCGGCGATGGAATTGACTCCGGAAATTCTGATCGACGAAATTTATCTTTCCATATACAGTCGCCTGCCGACAGCTGAAGAGAAGATGACAATCCTGCCCGAGTTTTCCGTAGCGGATCGTTCGAGGCGGCAAGTTGTAGAAGACCTGATGTGGTCGCTGATCAATACTCCCGAATTCATTTACAAGGATTGATGAGGTGCTGTCATGATGCGACAAGAACCAGTTTGGTTGAGCATGCCAATGCAACGACGCTCTTGCTTACAACTCGGCATCGGCGGATTGCTTGGTGGTAGCTTCTTCGATCTGTTTCGATTGACGCGAATGGCCTCTGCTAGTGAATCATCAAACGCAGATTCAGCGCCCAATAAGCGGCCATCGAGTTGCATCTTGATTTGGATGGATGGTGGTCCGACGCATTTCGAAACCTTTGATCCCAAGCCTGAAGCACCAGCTGAAATTCGCGGTGAATTCAAACCGATCTCGACGAACGTGTCGGGGATCCAGATCTGCGAAATGATGCCTAAACTTGCGAATATCGCCCACAAGTATGCGATTGTTCGTTCCGTTTGCCACAATCAAGGCAACCACGGCGCTGGCAATCACTACATGATGACCGGGGCTCCGCCACGTATTCCGGTTGGCTGCGGCGCGTTCGTCAGCTTCCATCCTAGCATGGGTTCTGTTGCTGCTTATGAACGCTCAGCCCCGCACGGTCTTCCATCCTACTTCTCAATGCCCAGCATGTCGCGATCGGGAGGACCGAACTTTCTCGGAGCCAAGTACGCTCCATTCGTCGTAGGTGACGATCCAAACGGTAAGAATTTCCGTGTTCGTGATTTAGCGATCCCACGCGGAATCGAAGAGCCACGCTTTCAGTCGCGACGCAAGCTACGCTCGCTTCTCGACAAATTGCCTCGCATCGAAGAGCCATCGGCAGTCGATCCGGTCGCAGCAATCGATCAATACTATGAGCAAGGCTACCAGCTTGTAACGACCCCTGAAGCTCAAAAAGCATTTGATATGCAAAGCGAGTCCGATGCAACACGCGATGCTTATGGTCGCAATTCTTTTGGACAACGAGCACTGCTAGCGCGTCGATTGATCGAAGCGGGCGTACCATTTGTGACTCTCTACGATGGCGGCTGGGATCATCACTCCGATCTCTTCGGCGCCCTCCGTACTCGCTTGCCTTCATGGGATCAAACCGTTGCAGCCTTGATCGACGACTTGGATCAAAGGGGGCTACTCGAAACAACGATGGTGATCGCTTTAGGTGAATTCGGCCGAACACCCAAGATCAGTACTCTGCCGGGACAAAGCAAACCGGGCCGAGATCACTGGGCCAGCGCAATGTCGATTCTTTTCGCCGGTGGAGGAACTCCCGGTGGCCAGGTGATCGGAGCGACAGATCGACTCGGACACTCCGCTGTTGAACGCGTTCTCTCTCCAGAGAATTTCGTTTCAACGATTTATCGCAAACTGGGAATCGATCCTGCGAAACACTACTACACTCCTTCCGGCCGACCGACGCAACTCGTCAGCGATCCGACGCCGATCCGAGAATTGATGGGCTAATCTGTGCGAATATTTTTACATCCGAGAAATAGTTTGCTGTTATTCGCGCAGTTCATTCTGTGTCTTACTATTTCGACGGTCGCGCAGGGAGAAGCCCCTTCACTAACCAGACTCTATCCGTGTGGTGGAAGTCTCGGCACAACGGTCGCCGTAACGGCCTCTGGAAAATTTCCGACTTGGCCGGTTCAGGTCGATTGCCATCCTGCTGGCTTGCAGTGGAAACCAGCAGCAGAGAACGGCAAGTTTGAAGTGTCGATCCCTTCTGATGCAAAAGAGGGAATTTATCTCGTTCGGTTTTATGATGCTGCAGGTGCCTCATCCTGCAAGCGATTTATTGTCGATCACTGGCCGCAACTTCAAGAAGTTGAACCAAACAATGTCATCGGCAAGTCATTAGCTATTCCTGCCATACCGCACATCGTTTACGGAGTCTTAGAAAAAGGGGGCGATGTTGATGTCGTCCGTTGCACGATCGCCGAAGGTCAAACTCTTGTCGCGACCCTTGATGCGAATCGTGTCTTGCGATCGCCACTCGACGCTTTGCTTCAAGTTGTCGATGCTAAGGGGAACACTCTGGCTCAGAACATCGATGCCCATGGCCTTGATCCTCAAGTTGTTTTCAAACCTAAAAAAGCAGGTGATTACTTTGTACGTATCATGGGTTTTCCTGAGAGCCCAGACAGCACAATCGGCTTTGTCGGAAATGAGAACTGCCAATATCGTTTAACGCTTTCCGCCGGCCCACATCTCGAAGGCTCGCTCCCCTTAGCGGTCCAAGCGGGTCAGACAACGACGCTGCAGGCGAAAGGCTGGAATATTCCTACCGAACCAATTCAGTGGTCGGTTACGCCTGAAGCCGAACTGCGAGAGATTCTGCTGACGCATCCAACTGCGACGGGGCATTTGATGCTTCCTGTAGTACCCCATCCATCTACTCTCGAGCCAGCGGCGGCTGACGCGCCACCTCTTGCACTTCCCAGCACCATCAGCGGAAGCATTTCCAAACCGGGAGAGAAAGATACCGTTCGCTTTACAGCACCAGCTGATAAGACTTGGCGATTCTCGGTCGAAAGCAAGTCGATTGGCTATTCGCTAGATCCACTGGTCTTAATCCAAGACAGCGCTGGCAAGACATTACAAAAGACTGACGACACTGGAGAGAATCGCGATCCACAATTCAATTGGAAAGCACCGGCGGCAGGAGACTATCAATTGGTCATTCAAGATGCCGAAGAACAAGGAAGCGAACTGCATCTATATCGCATCACCATTCAGGAAGTTACTCCAGAGGTTTTGATCAAGAGCGAAGCCGATCATGTTGAAGGGAAAGTTGGCATGCCTCTGGAAGTAAAATTTACCGTGGAGCGAAAAGATGGCTTTGCTGAACCGCTTCAATTGGAAATCGTCCCCAATACTGTCACCCCACTGCCAACAGACTGGATGGTGACCAGCACCACGTCCACCAATGAAGGGGAGGCTGCTAAGCAAGTTACCTTAACGATCAATGCTCCACAGGCATTCTCTGGAAAACTAAAGGTTCTAGCTCGCTCTTCCACCAACTCTACTACTTACCCAGTGATTTCTGGAGCAGAAAGCTCAGAGAGCCTCTGGCTGACGGTAACCCCTTAGCATTACAACAATAGAGGATGTTGATATTGTTTTCTGCTTAAGGTTTTATCGTGATGCGTTTTTTAACTGCCGCTGGTTTTTTGAATTTCATTCTACTGAACGCTACTTTCCTGATTAGTTGGATGGTCGGTTCGTATTGTGGCAATCTCTCCGCCGACGAACCCTCTTGGCTCAACGACAAAAGTCAGGTAGCTGATGTTTTGCCAGATACGGTCGCGCTCTACGGGGAAGCAAAGGCGTTCGGTGAAATCTGGAATAGCCCACTCCGAGAAAAGATTATTGCTTCGGATATCTTCAATAAGATTTGGGAGAGTCCCGATGTCATGAATCTTCGCAACGGTATTCGCTTAGCAGAAGTAACGCTGGGTGAAAAGTTGCCTGAAGTATTGACTCGTATCAGCAGCGGTGGCACAACCATTGCCGTGGATCGTGCAACCAACGGCGTGGCGATTTTTTTGGTTGGAAAAGATTCCGCCACGCAGACTGAATTTGTAACCAAAGTCAACAAACTCGCAGCCAATCTTCAAGGCCTAGAAGAGAACGAACTTCCCAGCCAACAGTATCGTGGAATCAAAGCTTACAAGTTACCTCAAGGAGGTTTCGCGCAGCTTGGTAAATGGATTGTCGTCGTCAATCAAGGAGAGTTAGGTAAAGCGATCATTGACCGATATCTTGATGGCCCGAGCGAAAGTCTTTCTGCTAATTCTCGTTTTAAGGATGCACAATCACAAAACGGAAATTTGAGTTCAGCGTCAAACGACTCGACCTCATCACCTCTCGCTTGGGGCTACGCAGATCTACCTGCTCTAAAAGAAGCGGGAGTTGCCAAGGAACTTTTTAAAGATAAGCGGAGTAACTTCTTCGCTGAGTTATTACTGGGAGGAATCCTCACTACGCTGCGCGAAACACCGTATGCCGCCGCCACACTGGATGCCGGTACCTCGACAATCGGCCTTAAGCTGTCGACACCTTTTGATTCAACTTGGGTCGATGGAACGCAGGAATTCTTTTTTGGTCCCAAGGCTAGTGGCTCAGCGTCTCCTGCGATCACACTACCCAACCAACTCGCCACAGTAACAACCTATCGCAACATCTCTTTGATGTGGCTTCAGGCTGGGGATCTCTTTGACGAGAATGTGAATGATCAACTGGCTCAGGCAGAGACTACACTAACCACGCTTTTCTCAGGTCGTGATTTTGCGGAGGAAATACTGGGAGCTATCCATCCTGAGATTCGTATGGTTTCGATTCCACCTAAGTTTAGCGAAGGAGAGCCTGTTCCTACTGTTCAGATTCCACCCTTCGCATTTGTCGCTCGACTTAAGAATCCGACCGTCATGCGAAAGGAACTAAAACGTATTTTTCAAAGTTTGATCGGTTTTGTGAATATCACAGGCGCGATGAATGGCCAGCCTCAATTCGATCAGGAAATGAAAACGGTAGAGGGTGCCGAGTTCGTCACTGCACGATACGTTTGGGACGAAAGTAAGAACACCAATAAAGAGGTCTCTGTCGCTTATAACTTCACACCCTGTCTCGCCATGATCGATGATCAATTGGTACTCTCAAGCACGGAGAATCTCGCCCAGGAATTGATTTCAGTTCTAAAGTCTCCCAAGACAGTGAGTCCTGAAAACGGCAATTCGGCAACAATGCATCGCAATACCTACATGTCCCTCTCTGCTGACTCCATAGCAGCAGCGCTGAGCCCCAATCGTGGGCAAATGATCGCACAGAACATGCTCGAAAAAGGCCATAACCGGGAAGAAGCCGAGAAGGAAATCGACTTACTGTTCAATATCATCGATCTGTTTTCTAGTGTATCACTCGACTTCACGACCGACACTGCAGCCCAAATCGATATTCGCGCGAATCTGAAGTAGTCGATTACGCAGCAGTGTATAAGGTGACCTTTTGCCATGAATCCGAATGAACTTTGGAGCCAAGTCGATCCTGCATGGTGCTGGGAGCCATGGACACCTTCGGAGGATAATCCATGGAACCAGCAGGCAGCCTTGCACCTTTATCGGCGAGCTGGCTTTGGAGCAACACCGAAGAATCTAGCCCTAGCCAACCAATCTACTTTTCAAACGACTCTCGATTCCTTCTTTCCTCAGAGTGTCGATGCCGAATACGAGCGAGAGTCAAGCGATCTCACAAAAGCAATTTTGGCTGGAGGTAATCTCCGTCAATTGCCAGTCGGCTGGTTGCATCGGATGCTCAACTCGCCGCATCCACTGGTCGAAAAGATGACGTTGTTTTGGCATGGTCACTTCGCCACTGGTGCTGACAAGGTCAACGATATTTTTGCGATGCAGCAACAGAACCAAACGCTGCGAGCTTCGGCTCTCGGTTCCTTTGCTGACTTGGTTCGCGCGATATCCAAAGATCCCGCGATGCTCGTATATCTCGACAGTGCTTACAATCGCAAAGCTCATCCCAACGAAAACTACGCTCGCGAACTGATGGAGCTTTTCTGTATGGGAGAAGGGAACTATACAGAGAAGGATGTGCAGGAACTCGCTCGTTGCTTTACCGGTTGGGAAATTCGCCGTCTGCAGTTCCGTTTCAATCCTTACCAACACGACTCAGGCTCAAAACAAATCCTAGGAAGCGGGCCGATCGAATCGGGCGAAGAAGCGATCGAGATCATACTTGCACATCCGGCAACACCACGCTTCCTAGCACTGAAATTATTTCGCTTCTTTATCGCCGATGAGCCGTCACCTAGCGATGGATTGATAGAACCTCTCGCCGAACAACTTCGCAGAGATAACCTGCAAGTTGGCCAAACCGTGCGAAAAATATTGGGAAGCAATTTGATGTTTTCTAGCTTTGCACGCAACCGAAAAATCCGTTCGCCGATCGAATGGCTGCTGGGTTGGATGCAGGCTCTGGAGATCACCGGTAATTTGCAGCAGATTTCCGAATCTCTGGGTCAAATGGGTCAGCAACTGTACTACCCTCCAAACGTCAAAGGTTGGGATGGTGGTCGATCTTGGATCAATTCATCAACATTAGTAGCCCGCGCAAATGCGCTTCATCGTGTGATCCGCGACGAAAACACTCGCTTCGGAAAAAAGAAACTGGTCGATTATGCTAAAAGTATTTCGGTTGATTCTCCCGAGAGATGGCTTGGACATATCATCGAGACTTGCCTTGGTGTTGGAATCCCCGATGTGCAACGGGAAGAGTTATTGAAGTCAGTTGAAAGTTATCCAGCCGCTGAAAGATTGCGTGAAATTCTTTCCCGAGTTGCCATGTGGCCACAGACACATATTGCCTAGGAAGATCATTAATGAACCAGCAACATCCCATCAAGCGGCGTCAGTTTCTGGAGAGATCGCTGCTGACCGCTAGCGGAATCGGCCTCGGAAGTTGTCTACCTCAGACATGGCTCAAAGCGGCTTTGGCGGTCGGTCAAAACTCTGCTAAAAAAATTCTAGTCGTCATTCAGTTAAGTGGTGGTAACGATGGACTCAACACCGTCATTCCCGTGCGGAATCCGGAGTACAAGCGACTTCGCCCGAAACTAGCAATTCCAGAAGACAAGTCGATCGGTATTGGGGAAGATCTATCGCTACATTCGTCGTTGAAGTCTATTGCAGGACTCCTTGAGAAGAATCAGTTTGCGATCGTCCAGGGTGTGGGTTATCCCAGTCCCAATCGCTCGCACTTTGAATCCATGGATATCTGGCATTCCTGCGAGACAAAAAACAAACGTGGTAAAACCGGCTGGCTCGGAAGATGGCTCGATCATTCCACAACGCTGAATTCCGAAATACAACCTTCTGACACTCGATCAACCAATAACGATTCGATTGCATTGCATCTAGGTAGTGAAGTCCAACCCTTTGCTCTAACGTCTCTTCAAGTCAACGTTCCCTCGCTCTCATCTATCGAGCAGTTTCGCTTTCAAGCTACATCAGACATCAAATCTCTCGATTCATCCGAAGCGGTGAAAATGAAAGCCGACAATCTGGCTGGTAGCGATAGCGATCTCCTCGATTTTGTGGCAGGCTCAACCCAATCAGCTATCGCAGCAAGCAAGCGTTTGGAAGAAGCCTTGAAGCAATCTACCAATGTCGAATCTTTCCCATCCACGCAACTTGGCCAGAAACTGCAAGTGATCGCACGTTTGATCCGCTCAGGATTACAAACTAATGTTTACTACGTGACTCTGGATGGATTCGATACCCATGCACAACAACCGGCTGCACATGCGAACCTCTTATCGCAGTGGTCCGAAGCATTGGGAGCATTCGTCAATTACTTATCCGAGTCGGGCGATATGGATCGTACACTGGTGATGACCTTCAGCGAGTTTGGTCGCAGAGTCGCGGAAAATGCCAGTGAAGGAACAGACCATGGAGCTGCTGCGCCGTTATTTCTCGCCGGCACAAATTTACAAAAGTCGATTATTGGCGATCATCCCAAGTTGACCGACTTGGATGACGGTGACCTCAAACATCAAATCGACTTTAGATCTGTCTACGCAACGATCCTGCAGCAATGGCTCGATTGTTCGCCAGAAATTTGCCTCGGCAAATCGTATCCACTTATCGATCTTTTCCAACAACAATCCTAGACAATACTAAAGGAATGAAACCTTGCATTTTCTTTTGTTTTACGAAGCGGGTGATGACTACGCCAATCGTCGAAAACCATTTCGAGTTGCCCATCTACAACATGGTAAGGCAGCCGTCGAACGTGGCGAACTAATCTTGGGTGGTGCCTATGCCGATCCAGTTGATGGCGCCGTGCTGGTCTTTCAAGGTGATTCGCCGGAAGTCGCGGAGAACTTTGCCAAGAGCGATCCGTATGTTGTACAAGGCCTAATAAGACGTTGGTGGGTGCGACCCTGGACCACCGTCCTCGGACCGATGTCAGCTCTACCGTTTCCTGACCTGGAAAAGATCGCAGCTGAATCCAAATAGATTCTATCTTTGACAGAAAGCTGCCTGAGACTTTTTGGAATCTTCATAAGCTACCAAGTACTGTGCTTAGCAAATGCGGGGCAGGGGAGCACCCGAGGGTTCGTCTAAAGCGATTTCGATCCCGAGTCCTCGGCGAACAGTGACTGCTGCTGCCCCCTTTTTCCTGGCATAACCGATTCGTGTTGCACTTGCCGAAATCTCCACGTTGCGCAAAGCCTGTAAAGTTTTTTCGACATCCGATTCGGCAATTGCAACGACCATGGTTCCTTCGTTGGCAACAAAAAGTGGGTCGATGCCGAGTAGTTCTGCGATTCCTCGAACATCTGTATCAACTGGAATCTGCTTCTCTTCAATCGTAAAAGATAAACCACAATCGCTTGCCCATTCGTGCAGTACTGAAGCGACGCCTCCTCGGGTTGCATCGCGCATCGCTCGTACATGAATTCCTGCATCGTGCAAAGCTGCAACGGCAGGATAAAGCAGCCCACAGTCACTGACGATTTCTTGTTCTGCGAAACCTTGTTCTCGCGCCGCCATAATAGCCATACCATGCCGACCGATCGGTCCGGTAACGACAATCGCATCACCTTCGGAAATCGTTTCAGGTTTCGATCGAACTCCATCGATCCCTTCACCCAAGCCACTTGTGTTAATGAACAGACCGTCAACTTTACCCCTAGGAACCACCTTCGTATCGCCTGCAACAACCAACATTTCAGCTTGCTGAGCGGTTGCCGCAACACTTAGCAAAATCTTCTCGAGCAACTCCAGCGAAAACCCTTCCTCAATAATCATTGCCAGACTTAACCATCTTGGCTTCGCACCAGAGACAGCCAAATCGTTCGCTGTTCCACAAACGGATAGCTTGCCGATATCACCCCCTGGAAAAAACAGGGGAGTCACAACGTAGCAATCGGTTGAAAAAGCTAAGGATCCCAACGGCTTTGGAAGCCAGACAGCATCGGCGCATGATTCTAAATGGATATTTGAAAACTTTGGAAGGATACGTTCCTCAAGTAACCGACGCATCGCCTTTGCTCCCTCTCCATGAGCCAAAGCGATTCGATCCTCTACGTTTGAGTTAAGGTTAGGACATCCACCACCTGGCAATAAATTCATCCACTCTACCTCATCTTCCATTTCAATAGCGATCGCTTCTATTGCCTCAGATTTCCCGCAACGTTTGCATATCTGAAATACGCAGCACAGGCGCCTTCAGATGATACCATCGGTGCTCCAAGCGGCATCTCAGGATGACAAGCTTTACCGAATTGCGGACACTGATTTGGCTTAATTCTTCCTGTCAGTACCTCGCCGCTGAGACATTGCGTTGTTTCTTGAATCGTTGGGAGTATGTAATTTCCTTGCGATGAATGAATGGCATTCTGCCGATCATTTCGAGCGTCAAACCTTTGGTACTTCGTTCTCAACTGCAGACCACCATGAGGCACTACCCCCAGCCCACGCCACTCTTGATCCACAACTTCAAACACTTCATCTAGTATCGATTGCGCTGTGACATTCCCCTCATCGGGCGCAGTCCTCGCATACTGATTGATAACATGACACTCACCTAACTCCAACTGCCGAACGCATTCCGCGATTCCCTGCAGTAGATCTACTGGCTCAAAACCTGTTACGACGACAGGTAAACTGTGTGACCGAGAAAGCGTTTCGTAAGACCTCATGCCAGTTATGGTGCAAACGTGTCCTGCCGCCAGGAAGCCATCTACCCGACAATCCTGGTTAGAAGCGATTTGCCACATCGCAGGCTCTACTCGAACGTGCGCACTGAGCAATTTGAAATTGGTAAGATTCCAACGCTCAGCTTGCAATACGGCAACCGCGGTCGCTGGCGCCGTTGTTTCAAATCCCACAGCCAGAAACACGTAGGTTCGTTCGGGATCTTGCCTTGCTAGACGTACAGCATCGAGTGGCGAATAGACGACGCGAACATTTGCTCCTCGAGCCTGGGCACTCAGCAGACTTTCGTTCCTACCAGGTACTCGCAACATATCTCCAAAACTTGCAAGTACATGGTTCGATCGCGACGCAATCGTCAAAGCGGTTTCAATCGCCTCGATCGATGTCACGCATACAGGACAGCCAGGTCCATGCAATAGCTCAATCTTCTCTTTGAGCGCTTGATCGATTCCATGCTTCAACAATCCATGAGTCTGTCCGCCGCAAACCTCCATAATGGTCCAGCATCTTGTAGCCGTGCGCCGAATTCGTTCCACAAGTTTTTCAACAAGCACGGGATCGCGAAACTCATCAACATGCTTCATGACGTCGCTTCCTTCTCAAATTCATCCCAGTCAATCTGAGAAATCTGCTGTAGCATCTTAGCGGCCGACTCAGCGTTTACTTTACTGATTGCAATACCTGCGTGGACAACAACAAAATCGCCTATCTCAGCCTCTGGTACGCAGCACATGTTGCACTTTCGATGAAGCCCCAAAAAGCGAACCTCGGCTTCACAGAAAGGAAACTCACGATCGATCCACCGAATCACTTCACCTGGTACCGCCAAGCACATTAGACCCTATCCTTCACTATGAACAACTCTCACTCTGCCTTTGATACATAACTGCAAGTCCGATCGCTAACTGACCCGCCGCTAATCCTCCGTCATTCATTGGAATATTGACACCAATTCCCAACTCCATACCGATACGATCTCGATGTGACAAAACCAAATCCACCAAAACCCGATTCTGAAAAACACCACCACCTAGACAGATCGGATAATCGGGAAAAAGTCTTTGAACTGCTATAATCGATGATGCTACGGAGCGATGAAATTTCATCGCTATCGCCCCACGGCTAACACCGGATTTCAAATCGCTGAGGATAGCTAGTAGTAGCGGTTGCCAATCGAGCCAATAGCGCGGTGCATCGGAAACCTTTCCTCTCATATCAGAATCTAGCGATATCAGAGGAAAGTTGTACTCGCCGCTTTCGCTCTCATCGCACATCGCTTCCAGGCCAACAGCAAACTCTCCCTCGTAGGAGACTCGCTTTCCCCCGAACTCCTGAGGATGAACCAGAACTGCCACAGCATCAAAGAGTCGGCCCATACTGCTCGTTGGGAATGAGTTGATCCCCATTTCCAACAATCGTAGCAGTTGATCGACTCGTGCGAGCTTACCAAGTTCCGCCAGCTCGCTGGTCGCCTGTATTTGGTGCAACAAGCCAGCTGTAATTCGCCATGGTTCCCGAATAGCACTTTCTCCACCGATGAGTTGGAAAGGACGCAGTGACACAACACGTTCAAATCGATGAGCCTGTGTAAGCAGAAACTCACCACCCCAAATCGTCCCATCAGTCCCGAGCCCAGTACCATCCCATGCCACCCCCAGAACGGTTCGATCAAGCCAACCGTTATCGATCATCGATGACACGATATGAGCATGATGATGCTGCACAGCAATCGATTGTATCCCCTTTTCTTGCTTGTACTGGTTGGCCCACTGCGTCGTGAAGTAATCAGGATGAAAATCGTGAACGACATAACGCGGCGATGTCTTCAGCAGTTGGAAACTCTCCTTGATGTGCTCATTCAGCCTTCCCCTCATTGCCTCGGTATCCATATCACCGAGATGGGGTCCGAGAACCGCTTGCTCTCCATTGCTAAGTGCGATAGCGACTTTTTGCTGAGCCCCCACAGCGACCATTTCCTCAAGCTGAATCTCTCCGCTACTGCACCATTGACTGATCGCTGTGAGTGGCCAAGGTGCAAGACCACGCGAAACGCGAACTGTGAGATTCGTTCTATCACAAGCAGCGACCACACTATCATCGACGGCTCTTTCGATTCGTCGGTCATGATCCACCCACGCTGAAATCGAATCGGCGATCGCTGTTGGGATTTGCTCACGATTCACCGCGATAGGCTCCCCCTCCAAATTCGCACTGGTCACAAGGAGCGTTCCACAGTTTTTGGCAAGCTCCCAATGTAGCATTGTCGTCGGAAGCATGATTCCCAGGGTATTGCATCCAGGAGCGATGTTCGGATCCAAATATTCCGCTATTTCTCGATGCTCTTTTCGTCGTAGCAAAACGATCGGCCCGGCGGGTGACTGTAGCAAGGTAGCCGAACGCTGATCGACATGGGCGATTCGATTGGCTAACTCAAGATCTGCCACCATGACCGCAAACGGCTTGCTTCTCCGCCCCTTGAGCTCTCTAATTTTCTGGATCGCATCGCTTCGATGCGCCTGTGCTACGAGCTGATATCCACCTAGCCCACGAATACCAACAAGCTTTCCTTGGCAGAGTGCTTCAATCGCATTCTCCAAACCGACTACTTTGGGACCACAGTTCGGACAAGCGATTGTTTGTGCATGAAATCGCCTGTCCTCTACATCGCTATACTCCTGCTGGCAGTCTCGACAAAGTTCGTACTTTTCCATAACAGTACGCTGTCGCTCAAAGGGCATGTCAGAAATGATAGAGTAACGTGGTCCGCACTGACTGCAGGTAATGAGTGGATAACGATATCGACGGTTGGTCGGCTGTAAGTATTCCCGAAAACAAGCCATGCAAGTGACGGTGTCTAACGGAATAGGAACCTGTAATTGCTTCCCTTCATCAGATAAGCGAATCCTAAAATCGGTATAACTTTGCGAATCACTTCTCCCACTCTCCATTGTTAAGTTCGAAGCGAAAGGCTTAATATCGGTGAGAACGGCCTCTTTGAAATACTGGATACCCTCAGCAGTTCCTTCGACGTGAATCTCAACACCTCGATGCGAATTTCGAACCCAACCACACAAACGATGACGCTGTGCCAACCTCGCTAGAAGCGGCCGCATTCCAATCCCTTGAGAATAGCCGATAAGGATAATCCTTTCAGCGAATTTTCCTTTCGATCGATTGTTCGTGATATTGACTACATTCATTGGATTCCTGATCGCTCTACATTGCAATCCTCGGATTTTGTCGAGCTTTGAATCAGCTTGTCTCGCATGGTCTCCAGATAGTGGCACCATGCCTCGATTCCTTCCCCTTTCATCGAAGACACGGTCAAGATAGTCAGATCCGGTTGTATGCGCCTGGCATCTTCCTTAGCACTCTCGATATCAAAAGGGACATATGGTAGTAGATCTGTCTTGCTGATCAACATAGCGTGACTTGTACGAAACATCTTGGGATATTTACCGGGCTTATCATCGCCATCAGTCGCACTCAACATGACCACACGCAAATGCTCGCCCAGATCATGTGAGGCTGGACAAACAAGATTCCCGATGTTCTCAATAAAAAGAAAATCAACTTGCGGATCCCCTAGAGCGAGCAATCCTTTTCGTACCAGAGGCAGTTCGAGATGGCAGGCTCCTCCGGTCGTCAATTGTGCCACTGGCATCCATGGGGCCAACCGCTTTGCATCTCGATCGGTCTCGAGGTCGCCCACGAGGACAGCCATCGTTCGCTTCCCCTGCCAGTACTTAGCGGTCTGCTGTAAAAGCGTCGTTTTGCCAGCGCCTGGCGATGATACTAGGTTAACAACCAAAGTTTGTCGACTGCTTAGACGTGCTCTTTCTGCCGCCGCTTCCGCTTTCTCCTCTGACTGTACATCGCGACGAATGACAATCGTCTTGATTTGATTCATCGCTAACTCTCCGACTCGACGGTCATCACAGCATTCAGAATTCGAACAGAATCCCCTTGCGTTATGATCACATCCGAGGATGAGCATTCGGAACAACGAAATAGAAAATCGTTAACGACAAACTCGGTATGACATTGTTCACAGGCTGCCCTTAAAGGAACTTCAGTGATACTAAAACGGATTCCTTCCAGCCTTGACACCACTGGTTCAGCGAGCGCGGAAAGCAACAGATCAGGTTCAACACCTGACATCGGTCCAACTTCGAGTTCAATCGAAAGTATCCTTTGACCGGGATACTCGTCGAGTATCTCTTCAACTTGCTGTAAAATCTTTTTGGCTAGCGATCGTTCATGCATAGTATTGCTCAATCTCTGCTGCAATAGATTCAACTTTTGTTGCCATCTCCACGGTCATCTCGTTTCCGTTTTCGAAATGACTCGCTTCAACTCCCCAAATCGTCGTCTCCTGAGGTAACCAACCCAACTCTTCAGCAAGATGCAATGTCGGCACTAATCCAAAGTCATGCGTACCTGACCAGCGCCGCTGAGCCCATCTGCAATCGTTCCATTCCCAACGCCAGAGTTTGCCGACCAAGTCTCCTTGGAAAGCATCGATGATCACGATTCGATCATAGGCTTCGATCCAATCTAGGATGTCTACCGGAGATTCGGTGATCTTAATCACAAAAGGTAGGCGACCGCTTTTTTCGAGACATCGCGCTACCTGCAATCCGATAATATCGTCTCCATTGGGTGACCCAACTCCGACAAACAATTTATCTTTCGTAAATGACATGGAACGCCTCTTCCGTCATCTAACTCGCGACGAACTAGTAGACGAGGAACTTGAGTCTTCGATCCGCTCTAGTTTCAAAAAATGAGTGGAGCAGCTAATACAGGGATCGTAGTTTCTTATGAGCTTTTCGCAATGAAGAGCGATCTCATCATTGGTTTTATCGAGCATTGGGGGAATCTCTGCTCGCAAGTCACTTTCGATTTGTTTTTGATTTTGACTTGTGGGGGGAACGATTTTCGCGAATTCGACAAGACCTTCGCTGTCGATTCGATAGCGATGATAGATCAGTCCACGCGGAGCTTCGGTTGCGGAGCAACCTTCAGAAGATCGAAGCTCACACCTCACCCTTGGTTCAGCCAGAGGGCGATAAGCCTTCAGAATCTCAAGCCCCTCCTCGAATGAATGAATCACTTCTAAAATTCTCGCGAAGATGCTTTGGAAAGGATTACTACAAGGAGGATTCCAATCCAGCAACTCTGCAACCCGCCGAGCCGCTGGAGAGAGCTGCTCAAAATTGAGATTCACTCGCGCCAACGGTCCAACCTGATAGGCGGCAGCATCGACATTTCTATGAGAATGCAATGCTGTCGAATGCGCAACATGTTCCTCGGTGAAATACTTTTCGTAATCATCTACTGAGTATTTCGTTCCATCGCTGCTCGCGATGTGACCCTGCATCAACGCATATTCCTCTGGATGTTGCATCGCCACGTAAACAGATGGCGAATGAAACGTCGGAAATTCCAGACCACCGATCCACTTTGCCGCCTCGACGGAGGCTGCGAGCCCCCAGCTGAAATCGTCAATGAGCTCATGCAGTTCTTCTCTTCTGGGGAGACGAAAAAAGCCCCCAACGGCAAGGTTGACTGGATGGATGGCACGACCTCCCAACACTTCGAGCAAGCGATTTCCAATTTTTTTGATCTTTAGACCGCGCTGTACCGCTTCAGGATTCTTTTTCGCAAGAGCCAAACCGCTTTCGCATCCGAAGAAATCAGGAGCGTGGAGGAGATGGATATGCAAAGCATGGCTCTCTATCCACTCTCCAAAATACATCAACCTTCGAAGCTTTTGGATCTCTCTCGGCACCTCAATCCCCAGAGCTTGCTCGATCGCTTGTAAGGCCGTCATCTGATAAGCGATGGGACAGATACCGCAAATCCGAGCTGTAACATCGGCCACCTCCTCGATCGATCTACCTCGAAGAAAGGCCTCGAAGAAACGTGGTGGCTCGTAGATATTTAATTCCGCTTTCTCAAGCTTACCTTGATTGACGACAATACGCAGTGCACCTTCCCCTTCCACTCTCGTCAGAATAGGGACGTCGATTCGTCGCTGCTCAGATCCATTACCACTCACTTGCTATCCCTCGCGCTTTCCGATGGAGCTAATTGCTGCTGAAGTCGATCACACTCTGCGGTTATTGCAGGCGCATAGGCGTTGAATCCTCTCAGCAATCGAACCGACTCGGCGGCCGATAGTCGTTTCTTCAACAAGCTCTCTGATAAGCCGATCATGTTGGGCTGTTGACTTGGTCCAAAACATCCATAACATCCGCGGTCAAAGGCTGGGCAGATCGCTCCGCAACCCGCTTGCGTAATCGGACCTAAGCAAGGCTGATTCTTGGCAACAACAACACAAACATTCCCTCGACGCTTACAAGGTAGGCAGACACTTTCAGTTGATGTTTTGGGACGACGACCGGCTAATAATGATTGGAGTACTTCGAGCAACTGGTGCTTATCGATCGGGCACCCTCGCAGTTCAAAGTCCACTTTGACGTGCTGTGAAATCGGCGTCGAGGTTGCGAGTGTCTCGATATACTCTGGTTTCGCGTAAACGGCTCTTAGAAAATCGCGATGATCTACAAAGTTCTTCAGTGATTGAATTCCACCAGCCGTCGCACAGGCACCGATCGTAACCAGGATCTTGGTATTAGCTCGCAGCTTTACAATTCGCTCGGCATCGTGCGCGGTGGTGATAGATCCTTCAACTAATGTCACATCGTAAGGACCACTCTCGAGATGACTTGATGCCTCCGCAAAGTGTGCAAATTCAATCACACTACCAAGCGTCAGTAATTCGTCTTCGCAATCGAGTAGCGTTAATTGACAGCCATCGCAGGAGGCAAATTTGATCACAGCAAGTTTAGGGAGCTTCTTCATCAGAGATCCCTCACATGAAGATACTTTTCCATCGCACTATAACGAAACACTGGCCCATCTTTGCAGAGAAAAGCTGGACCAAGTTGACAATGCCCGCAAAAGCCAACGGCACACTGCATATTGCGTTCCAGCGACAACCAGATGTTATCGGGCGATATCCCCTGCTTCATTGCACTGATCGCTGAATAATGCATCATCACTTCTGGTCCGCAAGTCAGCATCTGCGTATTCACCGGATCGATACCGCGGAGTCGATCGATCAACAGCGGAACGACCCCGACCGTATATGGACTGCCGACATCGGCCCGATCGACCGTGATCTGCACTTCGATCGCTGCCTCCTTCCATCTGGTGTACTCATCAGGAAAGAGCAACAGTTCAGGAGAACGAGCGCCTAGCAGCAGAATGACGCGACCGAAATCGTGCCGATTTCGCTCGACCGCATAGAGCACCGGCCGCAACGGAGCCAGCCCGATTCCACCTGCCACCAAAATCACATTACGACGCTGACACTCATTCATCGGCCATGGAGTTCCAAACGGTCCGCGGATGCCTACTACGTCACCCACTTTGAGTTTGGAAATTACCTCGGTGACGCGTCCAACTCGACGTATGGTATGCAAAAGTAAGGACTCGTCATCTCGAGCAGCACCGCTGATACTGATCGCAACCTCACCACACCCTGGAATATAGAGCATATTGAATTGGCCAGGCTGGAAAGCACGCGAGTTCATCGCTTTCGCAGTTTGGTAACGCAGTCCATACGTTGCTACTGCATCAACCTCAGCTCGAATCGATTCGACCACGGCCACGTCGGTCTGCCATGGATCACTGACACTCTTAAAATCCTTCTCACTGCTAGAAGCCATTACACCGACTCCCCGCAGATCGTGGCGACTTCCTTGGTGAGGTCAATGCCGACTGGACACCAAGTAATACATCGACCGCACCCGACACATCCTGAAGTATCAAATTGATCAATCCAGGTTGCTAGTTTATGGGTGAGCCATTGTCGATAGCGAGAACGAATCGAGTCGCGAATCGGCGCACCACTGGTATGGCTGAAGTCAACATTAAAGCACGAATCCCAGCGTCGTTGACGAACAACTTCAGCGGCTGTCAAATCAGAAACTTCTTCAACCGAGGAACAAAAGCAGGTAGGACATACCATCGTACAGTTGGCGCAGCTCAAGCATCGCGAAGCAACATCTTGCCAGTGCGGATGATTCAAGTTAGACATCAGCTTATTTCGCAAATCCCCGGTAGGCATCGTCTTGCTAATTTGCTCAACGGCCCGTTCTCTTCGCTGTTGTGCTTGTCGCTCCATTTCAGAGGAGGCTTTCTCCAAATGTAGATGCTGTAAGATCTCCTCTCCTCGCTCGCTTCCAACTTCCAAGACAAATCCATCGACAATTTCGGTCATAGCAAGATCAAAGCCATTGGTGCATCGCGGTCCTGTTTTCATCGATGTACAAAAACAGGTACTGGCAGCTTGGGTACAATTGACCGCAATGATCAAGGCATCGGTACGTCGCTGTGCGTAAAGATGATCCATATGTGAATCGGACATAAGCACGCGATCTTGAATACGCATAGCAGCGATTTCGCATGCTCTCACCCCTACGAACGCATAACGCTTTTCCTTTTCCTGGATTCGCTCGATCTGTAAACCTTGATCACTTTGTTTGGATCGCATCAAGGAGAGTAGGGGAGGGTAGAGATATTTCTTCCAGGAATGCGGCCCCACATTGTATCCAAAACAGTCCTGCTCGTCGGTCGTTCGCAACCGATACTGCCCCGCAGATTGCTCATCGGTATAGCCGATTGGTAAGTCAGCGACACAGTCGATTCGATCGTATACTATCGCGCCTTGATCGACACGCGGCCCAACAACTTCATACCCACGCTGAATCAATAAATCGAAAAGCATCTGCAAATCGACGCGACTGAGATAGTAAAGCTGATCCCTTGCTCCCAGCATTTCACTCATAACAAGCCCTCTGACTCATGAGTGAATAGATCGAGCAGTTGCAATCGCGTCGCTGTAAGACGCTGAGCAAGACAGTCGGCCATCATTTTCATCCACTGCAGTCCAATCCGTGGATCGTGTTGAGCGAATCGTTCAATTTCTTGATGATGTATACGGACCAGTTCACAAGGCAACGTGGCAACGGCCGAACAGGTCATCTTCCCTTTTCCGAGTACAGCCGACCAAGCAACCAGATCTCCTCGGCCGAGCGATAGGATTCTAACATCACCACGCCCCGGAACCTTCATTGACAGATCGATTTGGCCATCAATCAGCAGATAGATGAAAGGATTCTGTTCCCCCTCATGAAAGAGATATTCTCCCGCCCGTAGCGAACAGTCTTCCGCTATTTGAAGAAACTGTTCCCAATGCTCCAGGTCAAAATACGACCGTAGCCCCAACGACTCTAGTTCCTGGCGGTGATGGGTTGGCATCGATCACTATATCCTTAACTACCGCTTGTCCGCTTCTTGTTTACCACTCGGTCTCTCGCCGTATTCTAGCAGTGCAAGCTTTGTGAGAAACGCGGGGCACTCACCGCAAGCCCCTGAAAAGGAATAAAGTTTCAGTAGTTTTTGCAAGCGGGGCAAACCGGGACCTTTTTCCGAAGACGCAATTTCCATACCGAATCAAGCACGCTTGGAACATCATTTGCTTCATTCGTCTAAATACGTTTTATCTCGTACGAATGCTTGCAGGGCGGATCGACTATAGCCCTAACGATTGTTTACGACTCACTGGATGAATTGTGCGATAAACTCCAGGTTAACGTTGAAGGATTAAGCCTATGACCTCGGAAGTTCCTCAGACCCCTCTGATTCTATTTTTCGATCAATTGAAGATTTCCGATGTACCTAAAGTGGGCGGAAAGAATGCATCACTGGGCGAAATGGTGCGCGAGTTGAGCGGTCAAGGCGTGCGGGTACCAAACGGATTTGCGATTACTGCGGATGCCTATCAATATTTCTTGACTCAAAACGGTATTAAAAATCGCATCGCTGAAATTCTTGCAGATCTTGATACTCGAGACCTAGCTAACCTTCAGCAGCGCGGTCGACTAGTTCGTCAAGCCATTCTAGATTCGACGATTCCCATACCTCTCCAAGAGGCGATTACGGAAGCCTATCTCAAACTGGGTGGCGAATTGTCACCTCTAGACGTTGCTGTTCGCAGCAGTGCGACGGCGGAGGATTTACCTGATGCAAGCTTTGCCGGTCAACAAGAAACCTACCTGAATGTGCGTGGAGTCCAGCCGCTTCTGGATACTGTCCGACGTTGCTTTGCCTCTTTATTTACCGATCGAGCTATCTCCTATCGAGCTGACAAAGGATTTCCGCAAAGTTCCATCTCGCTATCGGTCGGAGTCCAGCGAATGGTAAGAAGCGACGTTGGGGCCTCTGGAGTAATGTTCTCAATCGATACAGAAAGCGGTTTTCGCAATGCAGTGCTGATCAATGCAGCATATGGGCTTGGTGAAAACGTCGTCCAAGGGTCGGTTACACCGGATGAATTCTATGTCTTTAAGCCAACGCTGATGCAAGGCTATCAACCGATCATCAAAAAAGAGCTTGGCTCAAAGGAATTCAAGTTGATCTACGATCTTGGTGGTAACCGCATGACTCGAAATGTACCCGTACCCAAAGTGGACCGGGAGCAGTTCGCCATCAACGATGATGATATCCTGACGCTGGCTCGCTGGGCTTCCACCATTGAAAGGCACTACAGTCTTTGTCGCGGTCAGCATACCCCCATGGATATTGAGTGGGCAAAGGATGGACTGACAGGTGAACTTTTTATTGTGCAAGCGAGACCGGAAACGATTCACTCTCGCAAATCCCTCGATGTGATCGAATCCTACCACCTCGATTCACCACGCGGTGACATTCTTCTCACGGGTCGCTCGATAGGCGAACGCATCGGAACTGGCAAAGCTCGAATCATTAACGATGCAGGTCATCTGCATGATTTACAACAGGGTGAAATCCTAGTCACCGACAAAACAGATCCGGACTGGGAACCGATTATGAAGCGGGCTTCGGCCATTATAACCAATCGTGGAGGCCGCACTTGCCACGCTGCCATTGTGAGTCGCGAGCTTGGACTTCCCGCAATTGTGGGAGCAGTCAAAGCAACTGAGGTTCTCTGCACGGGCCAAGACATAACCGTGAACTGTTCAGAAGGAGAAACCGGCTTGGTGCATGCCGGACAACTTCCTTTTCATCGCGAAGAGATTAACGTGAAGAACCTGCGGCGTCCCCGAACGCGCATCATGATGAATGTCGCCAAACCCGATGAAGTCTTTTCCCTTGCCTCGATACCCAATGATGGAGTCGGGCTAGCACGTATGGAGTTTATTATTGGGAATCAGATCCAGATCCACCCACTTGCTCTGATCCACTTCGATCAACTCGCTGAGGGAGAAACCAAGACGAGAATTTCTGAACTAACTTCGGGCTATCAGGATAAGACACAGTACTTTATCGAGCGACTTGCTCGTGGCGTCGGCATGATCGCGTCTGCGTTTTACCCCAAGGATGTAATCGTTCGCCTCAGCGATTTCAAAAGCAATGAATATGCGAACCTGTTGGGAGGTGAACTCTATGAGCCGAAAGAAGAGAATCCGATGATCGGCTTTCGTGGCGCTTCACGCTACTACGACCCTCGTTACCGCGCCGCCTTTGGGCTTGAATGCCTTGCAATGAAAAAGGTTCGCGAAGAAATGGGGCTTAACAATGTCAAGCTAATGATTCCCTTCTGCCGCACGGTGGAAGAAGGAAAGAAAGTCCTGCAAGTGATGCAGGCTTACGGTTTGGAACGAGGGCATTTCGGGTTAGAGATCTATGTCATGTGCGAGATCCCAAGCAATGTTATTGCGGCCGAAGCCTTCGCAGAAATCTTTGACGGATTTTCGATTGGCTCCAATGACCTTACACAGCTGACTCTGGGTGTCGATCGCGATTCAGAAATCGTAGCTCATGTCTTCAATGAACGGGATCCCGCGATGTTGGAGTTTTTCCAGATGGCTATCGAACGAGTCAAAAAGACGGGTAGGAAAATTGGCATCTGCGGACAAGCCCCCAGTGACTTCCCGCTCTTCGCTCAGTTCCTTGTTTACCACGGGATCGATAGTATCTCACTGAATCCCGATACGGTGATCAAGACGACTCTAAAGATCCTAGAAGCAGAAGAAGCAATGAAAAATCAGGCGACTACGGCTGACGAAACTTCGGAGCCCGTTTTTCTTTAAAGGCGGTGATACCTTCTTTCGCATCGGGTTGTCCTAAGCAATCGATGTAGGAAGCAGTATCTGCTAGGAAAGCGGTCTTGGGCTGTAAACCTTCGTCCGCATGAATCAATTTCTTGGTTTCACGCATCGCTTGAGCCGGTAACTGCAATAGCTGTTCGGCCCACTGCTGCGCCGCCGAGTTGATTTGCACCGCTGGCACCAAGCGATGAACCAATCCGTATTCCAACGCTCGTTGAGCTGAGATCGGCTGGCCTGTTAAACAGAGTTCCATCGCTCTCGTTTTACCAACCAAAGCAGTAAGCTGAGCGATTCCATAACCGGGAGGCCAACCTAACAGAATCTCAGGCATCCCAAATTGTGCATTGGTAGCCGCCATTCTAAGGTCGCAGGCAGCGGCAACAACACAACCTGCTCCAAATGCGATTCCATTAATCGCGCCGATGAAGACTTGCGGTAGTTGCTCCCAAGCAAGGTACATTCGAGCTTGGCGATAGCTCAGTTCCTGTGCGGTGGGTAAATCAAGCGTTCCGACTTCTGGAACATCATCTCCCGCGCAAAACGCTTCACCAGCTCCTGTTACGATCACGACTCGAATTTCCGGATGCACTGCCAAATAGCGATTGAGTGTCTCCCAATCGGAAGTCATCTGCTGATTAACTGCATTAAGCTTCTGAGGGCGATTTAAGGTCACCTTCAAAATCGCTCCTTTGAGCTGACACTGCAAAGTCGCAAGTGTTGGTAGCGATTGCGCGGTGTTTGTTGATGACTGGGGAGATGAAGCCATAGAATTAAAATCCAACTGAAGACCAGCATTTCTCTTAGCCTGCATCCGCTCAGCTAATTTCTGTGTTACCACGACAGCTCGTCGATGAGTTCCGCGGCCGATGATCTCATGCTGATCGTAGGCCGAGATTTCGAAATCCACTTTGCGTCCGTCGATCGCAGTCACCTTAGCAACGCCACGAACCTTCGAACCGATCGGCGTACCAGCAAGATGTTCGACCGATACCGCTGCACCAACCGACTCTTCCCCAGGTTCTAGAAAAGGCTCGAGCGCTTTCCGTGCTGCTCTCTCCATCATCAAGATCATGTTAGGGGTCGAGAATACTGCGACAGAATCACCGCGATAGGTCGCATTAGGAGTCAACAACGCTTGCGGGTTGCTTGGCGGAGGATAACCGAGGTGAATCACATGCTCCGCAGTCACCTGCCATTGGATTTCTGTTTCAGAACCGACAACTAAACCAGATCGCATGAATTACAGCTACTCTAAACTTACTTTGGAAAAGGATTTTTCAAGCGAACTTCATCGCAAGTGAAATAGTGCTTGCGCTTGATTCCCACGAAACGTTATTTCTCTCGAGCCCCAGGCTCCTGATACTGGATCCCGCGAATCGATACCAATCGAGTATACTTCAATGAACAACCATCGGGAACACGAGCCGAGCTTTACGATCGATGTCATAAAGCCTTAGCCCTCTCGAGTTACGGGGGCAACTCTGTTGGAAACAGAGGCAAGCGACTTATCGATAATCCTTTCATGATCGCTGAGCTATTTTTTCTATCGATCCTTGATTGGTTGATCGGCAAGCGACTGTCGTGTCTGAATGAGCCTAGAGCAGAAGATCGGAAGTGGATATGAACATACCGCTTGAGGCTTTGTTGCAGAAAGAATGAACGCTCGGCATCCGAAGCGAGGGCTTATTGCTTCGCATGAAGAAGCCTTTGGATAGCAGGCTAAGTTTCTTAGTTGATTCAAAATTGTTGCTTATTTGTAGCCTACGAAAAGTGCTGGTTAAATTCCGAGTAATCAAGACCAAATTACACTGCGACGATTCGTCGCTTGGTGTTTGAAAGAAAGAATAAACTCACATACGTTCACGTGTCTTTTCTCGTATGACGGGTACAGTGAAGGATAAATCTCTTGAACCAAGCTTGGAAATGACGACAATAATTGAAGTAGCAAGAACTTCTCGCTCTTTCCGACTTGGTCGCGGAGGAAATGAGGTTTGTTACCCCCGCCCACTTTCCCACCTCCACCCGCAGGATGAAACATGAAGGATATGCTGGCTTGGATAGGCCGATGCTGGCTGGCTTGGAGCCTAAGCGTAGCCACATGCTTGGCAGTGGCTGAAGAAAATCCAACTGTCGACAATAAGCAAACTGACAGTTCCACAGCGGCCTTGTCGAAGGAATTGTTTTTTGAGAAAGATATTCGACCGATCCTGAGAGCTTATTGCTTGGACTGCCATGGAGCGGAAACGGAACTGAAGGGGGGACTCGATTTACGCCAAAAGAGATTGGCGGAGCAGGGTGGCGACAGCGGCGCGTCCTTAGTCCCGGGGCATCCTGAAACCAGCATGATGCTACAACGCATCGAGTCGCGCGAAATGCCTCCCGGCGAAAAGAAACTCACTGCGACTGAAGTCGAAACGATACGCATGTGGATTTCCTCAGGTGCGAAGACCTTGCGCGAGGAACCTACCGACATCGGCGAAGGGCTCGGCATCACGGAGGAAGAAAAGTCTTTCTGGTCTTTCCGTCCTCTCACTTCTCCACCGGTTCCAACCTCTGTTTCCAAGGGATCCCTTTCGACTGCCATCGATGGTTTCATCCAGCAACGCTTGGCGGAAGCAGGCCTATCGCTCAACACTCGCGCGGAACGCAGGGCCTTGATTCGCCGTGCAACTTTAGATCTCACCGGATTGATGCCATCGGCCGTTGAAGTTGAGCAGTTCCTTCAGGATACATCACCCGACGCTTACGAACGATTGCTTGATCGTCTGTTGCAATCACCGCGTTATGGTGAACGGTGGGGAAGGCATTGGCTGGACGTTGCCGGTTTTGCGGAATCCGATGGAGCGGGGAACGCCGACGTAAAACGGCCATATGCGTATAAGTATCGCGACTATGTGGTTCGCTCGCTTAACGAGAACAAACCATGGAATCAATTTTTGATCGAGCAGATGGCAGGTGATGAACTTGCTGGTGAGAAAAAAGGAGAATGGACGACAGAACAAATTGAATTGCTCACGGCGACCGGTTATTTGCGAATGGCTGCCGATGCTTCATCGGGTGGTGCGGCTGATCCCGAACTAGCCAAGAATCAAACGATCGCTGACACACTCAAAATCGTCGGAACAGGGCTTCTCGGATTGTCGGTTCAATGTGCGCAGTGCCATGATCATCGCTACGATCCGATCTCGCAGAAGGATTATCATCGACTGCGGGCGATTATCGAGCCAGCTCTGGACTGGAAGAATTGGCGTAACCCAAGTCAACGCTTAATTTCGTTAGCAACAGAAGCCGACCGAGCTAAATGGGCCGAGATCGATAAAGAAATTGCGAAGGTTGCTGAAGAAAGAACCGCAAAAGAAAACGAATTCATTCGGCGAACCTTTGATAAGGAAGTAGAAAAACAACCCGAAGCGCTCAGGCAGGCTTTTCGCGATGCCTTCCTTGCTGCTCCTCAAAACCGCACACCAGAGCAGCAGAAATTGTTAGCCGATAATCCATCGCTCAACATCACTCCTGGTGTGTTGTATCAATACGATCAAGCCGCAGCGGATGAGCTGAAAAAATACGGCACACAGATCGATGCGTTGGCGGCTCAGAAACCAAAAGAAGATTTCATATCTGTACTCAATGAAGTCCCAGGTACACTTCCAGCGACTTTCGTCTTTCATCGGGGGGATCATCGACAGCCGACTAAGCAGGTTTCCCCTGGCGATTTGAGTGTGATCTGCCAAAATGAGACAGCTACAGGAATTGTGGAAGATGACCCCAACCTCCCTTCTAGCGGACGGCGACTCGCCTATGCGAAATGGTTAACGCATGGGCGCCACCAACTGTTTGGTCGAGTAATGGTCAATCGAATCTGGTTCCAACATTTCGGACAAGCAATCGTCGAGTCGCTTGGCGACTTTGGAAAGCTGGGAAATACTCCCACACACCCCGAATTACTCGACTTGTTAGCGATCGAGTGGGCCGATCATGGCTGGGATCTGAAATGGTTACACAAACAGATCATGCTGTCAGATACCTATCAGCAATCGTCAGCAATCCGCGCCGATGCCATGCAAGTGGACGCATTGAATCAGTTCTATTGGCGTCACAAAGTTAAGCGTATCGAAGGAGAAATCTTGCGAGACTGCATTTTGCAGGCCTCAGGAAATCTCGATCAAAAAATGTATGGGCCTTCGGTGGGTGTTGTGGAGGATGATGTCGGACAAGTGGTCGCTTCGGAAGCGATGCCACGCCGGAGTATTTATTTGGAAGTTCTCAGAAGCAAACCGATTTCTTTTCTTACTGCTTTTGACACGCCTGTGATGGAAACCAATTGTGATCGTCGCGCCGTATCGACCGTAGCTCCTCAAGCTCTTATGCTTCTCAACAGTGATTTCATTCTTAAGCAATCCGAAAAGATGTCGCAGCGTTTGATCAGCGAGGCCGCATTGAACTCTGTTCCTAACGGCCAACTAGACATCGATGGATCAGCAGCCAAGCTGCCCGACGGTGGAAAGAACCTTTTGATCCAAGCGATTGGGGCATGGCCTATCGCTTATCAGCGAAACATAACACCGGAAGAGCTTAGCTTGCTCACCCAATACTTACGTGTTCAGTGGCAGAATTATATTGCGACCGGTAACACGGAGAACGTCCAGACGAAACTGTTGACGAACCTCTGCCAATCGATCCTTAGCAGTCACGAGTTTATTTATGTCGAGTAACAGTAATCCTCACAGTGAACCTATCTGTTCGATGCCCCATGACCTTCAAGGACCGAAGATTCCCTTGACGCGTCGTGGCTTTCTGGCATCTCAGGGACTCGGTATTGGAGCGATCGCCTGCCAGTGGCTGTTGCAACAGGAAACAGCTCAGGCCGTTCCTCCTATTTTGAAGAAGCTCACAACTCCAAATGATCTGAAACCTCGCTCTTCGCATTATCAGCCTAAGGCCAAAGCGATGATTTCGTTGTTCATGCATGGTGGTCCATCGCATGTTGATTTGCTCGATCCGAAACCGGAATTGAGCAAACGACATGGTCAGGACTATCCAGGCGAAGTGGTTTATTCGTTCGTCAATCGCGCCAACAAAAAATTACTTGGAAGCCCATGGCGGTTCTCGAAATATGGTCAGTCTGGGACGGACGTTTCGGAATTACTGCCACATTTTTCAGAGATCGTCGACGATGCCTGTGTGATCCGATCGATGCATACAGGATTTAATGGTCACGAAGTTTCGATTCGCTATTTTCACAGTGGCATTCCAGCAGTCACAGGGCGTCCCACCTTGGGATCCTGGCTTGTCTATGCTCTGGGTTCAGAGAACATGGACCTACCAGCCTACATGGTTCTGACCGATCCAGGTGGGCATCCGGTGGATGGAGTTCATAACTGGTCCAATGGTTTTATGCCCCCTCTTTTTCAAGGCACGGTGCTGCGAGCGAGGGAACCACGAATTCTCAATCTTGATCCCCCGCCGCAACTTGCTGGCTCACTGCAACAGCAGAACCTTCAGTTTTTGCAAACTCTTAATCGTCGCTATCTCGATTCGCATCCTGGCGAAAAAGATATGGAAGCTCGTATTGCCAGTTTTGAATTGGCTGCGTCGATGCAAACAGCTGCGAAGGAGGCTCTCGATCTATCTGGCGAGAGTGAAGCGACCCTTCGACTTTACGGTATCGATCAACCTCATTGCAGCGAGTATGGCAAGCGTTGTTTGATTGCGAGACGATTGGTGGAGCGTGGTGTACGATTTGTGCAATTGTTTCTTGATGGCCAGCCTTGGGACAATCACCAGAGCTTAAAGTCCTCGCTCCCGGCGGTTTGCAAACGGACCGATCAACCGACCGCTGCTCTCGTCAAAGATCTAAAAGATCGCGGCATGCTCGACTCGACCTTGGTTCACTGGGGAGGCGAGATCGGACGCTTACCAGTTTGCGAGGGAGATATCGGTGAGAATTCGGGGCGGGACCATAACGGTCAAGGTTACAGTTGTTGGTTTGCAGGTGGTGGAATCCGAGGGGGAACAGTCTACGGAGCGACCGACGAATTCGGTCATCGCGCTGTCGACAATGTGGTTACGCCCAACGATATCCAAGCTACGGTCCTTCACCTATTCGGCCTGGATAGCCAAAAACTTCTTTATCCTTTGAGCGGACGTGAAGTATCTTTGATTGATGGCCGAGCCGCTCGAGTCGTGCAGGAAATATTGGCTTGACGAATTCGCTGGCCAACTTTCGAACGAGCCGCCGTTCGCCCAGCACGAAAACAGAACACTTGTACACTACCCGAAATTACCAACTTGTTAGTCATCTATAGTTTTATGCGGTTAGAGACCCAACTGGCCTCTGCGGCCGCTTCCCGAAAGAAACTTCATTCGGGCTTTCATTTTTAAATTAGTCATAAGGAAAGATAAAATGAAAAGTCGTTGGATAGCGATCTGGGTCGCTGTCGGATTTGCTGGAATCGTTCAAGCGGCAGAACCTGTTCCGCTTGGCAAAGCGGATTTAACGACCGGTATTCCTGGCACCGGCAAGCTTACGATCCAACAAATCGAGAGCTGGCTAGCGGATCCGAAGAATCATGAAGCTCTTACTGTGACTTTGCCCAGCAGTTTAGAAGCAGGTAAAGAAGCGATCTATATTCCCGAAAACAACCCACTGACCAAAGCGAAGATCGAACTTGGTCGTCAGCTGTACTTTGATCGCCGATTATCAGCGAACAATGAAGTGAGCTGTGCTGATTGCCATCACCCGCAATTCGGTTACGCAAAAGACACACAGTTTGGAGTAGGAATAAAGGGACAGACGGGAAATCGTAACTCGCCAGTCGCCTTCAATCGCATTATCAGCAAAGCCCAGTTCTGGGATGGTCGCGCTGGTTCGCTAGAGGAGCAAGCGGTAGGTCCTATCGCTAACCCAATCGAAATGGGGTTCACCCACGAGAAAGCAGTTGCTCTTCTCAACCAAATTCCTGGTTACAAGATGCAGTTCGTAAAGGTCTTCGGTCGCAATCCAACGATTGATGATGTTGGTAAAGCAATCGCCTCTTTCGAGCGAACTTTAGTCACGGGCGAAAGTCCCTACGACACGTACGAGAGACTGCGTCGCTTCGAAGAAAGCTTCGCGGCTGACTTGGAAGACTTAGATGCTCTGAAGGAAGACAACGAAGAACTCTACAACCGTTATGCAGAACTCAAGAAGGCTGCTGAAGGCAACCCGATGAGTGAGTCGGCTAAGCGAGGACGCGATTTGTTCTTCAGCACCAAGAGCAATTGTTCGGCCTGTCACGTCGGTGTGAACTTTGCTGATGAGCTTTATCACAACCTTGGCGTTGGCATGGACAAGAAGGAACCTGATGTGGGTCGCTTTGCTGTGACCAAAGAGAAGAAAGACATGGGTGCTTTCAAAACTCCTACGCTGCGCAACATCGCAAGCACGGGTCCTTACATGCACGATGGCAGCCAGAAGACCTTGCTGGAAGTTGTGGAATGGTACGCCAAAGGTGGTCACCCCAATCCTAACCTCAGCGACAAAATCCAAAAGCTGGATTTGACTCAGCAGGACAAGCAAGATCTCGTCGCCTTCATGGAAGCTCTAACTGGTCCACTTCCGAAGGTTGAAAGCGAACGACTTCCTTAATTTCGATTCTCGCTAACTCATCGCATCAAGGTACCCGGCGATCCGAAAGGACGTCGGGTATTTTTTTATACGTTCCATTAGCTTATGACCTCAAAGTTTAGATACATCAGCTTTTTCCCAGCATTCTATCTAAGACATTGCGAGTCATTTGTTGTATTCGAGCATCGGGGCCCTTGGGCTCCGTATAGACTTTGGGACGCACATAACCTGGTGGTGCGCTAAGTCCATCGGCCCACCAAATGGTGGCAGCATTGAAAACAAAATTGTTTTTTGGCCCTGGGTAAACAGTTGCCGTGTATTGACCACCGTTTGGCTTATCGGGTGCGGATTGAGTAGGTCCTGTCGCGACCACTTGGAGACCTGGAATCGGCGCGGGATCACCATGCCATTCCCAACCGATCACGCCAGAAATACGATCCCCGTTCTTCATACCCGTTTTGGCGTAGATCCAGTGATCCTCCAGACTGCATACCCAGTCTGCTCCGCCGGTAACCGGCCCTGTGCTGTGCGCCCCCATCAGTTCGTTGGCGTAGGGCTTGGTATGCTCTAGCGAATCCATCTCCACAAAATCAGTTGTACCATCGGGAGGTCCAAACACGCCGACTCGCCGTAGCGATTTGAGTTTATCATTCCAGATCACTCGCCCGCAAACCGCATTGCCGGAAAAGAAACCGAGAGAGACGCCATGTTGCACCGCGGCCTGTGCATTGCGAAACATTTCAATGGTCCAGTACTCATCGTGCCCGATACTCAACCACCCTCGACAACGTAAAAGACTTGATGGATCGGAGTGCGTGTCGGTATTGGATACATACGTGACATCGTAGCCGAGCGACTCCATCCAGTACGCAAAAGGAAATTCCCAGAGAAGAAACTCTCCCGATCCAATCGATAGAGGTGCATCGAAGATTTGGCAGTACTTGCCGTATGGGCGAAGGAAACTAACCTCCGATTTTCCACCCCAGTACCATTGATTCACACCGTCATCGTAAAGTGAGAATTGACTTGGCCAGCGATTGTAGGCTTGCCATGTATGATCACTGCACTGGAAAACAAAGTCAGCTTGCCGGTCGTCTCGAACGATAAAAATGACGTAGCTATCGTGGCCCGATTTCTGGTTGGTTAACTTTCCTAGATAGACTCCCGAAAGCGCATCGGTCGGAATAGTCCAGCGGAATGCCACCGGCCACTGACACACCATCACACGATTCTCACCTGCTTCTGGCAAACTTTCCGTTTTTACTTCTTCACAGTTAAGCGTTTCAATCCAGCGTGCTCCTGTACCTCCGTAATAGCCCAAGCGGTAGAGTTCCAGCGACACCGCAGAAACCGGGTTCGCACTGACCATCACTTCGAGTGTTTCCCCAGCGCGTATACTCGCGTGCGAGCAATAGCCTTCGATAAAAGGTGACCGATAGCGTGTTGCCGGATCGATCTCCGGTTTCTTTAGTTGCCAATCGGAGGTTCCCGTTTTTTTATTTTCTTCAACGATTCGATTCGAAGCACTCTCCATTGCCGCGAAAGATGGATTGCCGAGTAGCGAACTGATACCGAGTCCTGCTGCAACTCCTGCAACCTGCTTGATAGCCTCTCGTCGATTGTGAACCGGAGATGGATCTGAAGAGTTCAAAGGTTCTTGCATGATTCTTCACCTTATCTGCTTCTCTGCGTGTGGATGCATAAATAAAACCATCGACAGTAAGGGCTGTTTGTGGCTGTTCGATTCGGTGCTATGGCAAAGTAATGACTGGCATGCAGCACACCGAATCAAAGATGTTTCACGACCTTATTCCGAAACAAGCCAGCATCGAGCGATACCGCAGGAGGGTACCACATTAGAAAGTCGAATCCTATCCAAGAAAGGGGTAAAAACTAATCCAGGCAATCGTGGGGATGTGGCTAAAAATCCCCCTGCAATTTCGGAGCTGTTTTCGCGAGGTTCAGGCCATCGAAGCCGATATACAGGTAGCGTTTTGTCCGCTTGGTAGTTATTCTCAAGTATTAGAGTTTCGAGTGGATTTTCGAGAATTTCGGATCGATGAATAACAGCTGGTCGCCTTCGTCCTGGCAGTCGCGGACTGCCTTGCAGATGCCCGTATATCCTGATCAGGCGGTTCTAGAGAACGCTTTACAGCGTTTGGCTGGCCTTCCCCCCTTGGTTACCAGCTGGGAAATCGAAACGCTACGAGAGCGTTTGGCTGATGCTGCTGCGGGTCGGGCTTTCCTTTTGCAAGGTGGTGACTGCACCGAAAGCATCGATGATTGCAGCACCGATGGCGTCGTTCGCCAAATGAAAGTGCTGATGCAAATGAGTTTAGTACTCATGCAGGCATCGCTGAAGAAAGTGATTCGAGTCGGCCGCATCGCGGGGCAGTATGCGAAACCTCGCTCCAGTGATACGGAAACTCGCAACGGTGTTAGCTTGCCCGTCTATCGCGGTGACATTATCAACCGCAGTTCATTTACCTCAGAAGATCGGCAACCCAATCCCGAACTGCTGCTGCGCGGTTACGAACGTGCGGCTTTAACACTCAATTTCATACGAGCTCTTAGCGTTGGTGGATTTGCCGACTTGCATCATCCCGAAAACTGGGATCTCGATTTTTGTAAAGATACCGCGATGGCGCGACAATACCATCAGCTGGTCGAGTCGATCGCTGAGTCGCTCCGTTTCATGGAGACGGTTACAGGTAAAGCTCTTTCCGAGACGCGCTCTGTCGAAGTCTACACTTCGCATGAAGGTTTACATCTTCCCTACGAACAAGCGCAAACGCGACAAGTGCCCCGGCGCGATGGCTGGTACAACCTTAGCACGCATCTACCATGGATCGGCTACCGAACCGCACAGCTCGATGGAGCTCACATCGAATACTTCCGTGGTATCGAAAACCCAATTGGCTGTAAGATCGGCGCTGATACCAAACCGGAATACCTCATTCGACTTTTGGAGATCCTCAATCCGCAGCGTATACCGGGACGCATGATGCTCATCCATCGCTTCGGACACCAAAAGATTGCGGACTATCTTCCACCATTGATTCGAGTGGTCCAAGGAAATGGCCATCCGGTTCTTTGGTGCGCTGATCCGATGCACGGCAACACCGTTTCTTCACCTGCGGGATACAAGACGCGCCGATTTGAAGACATCGTTTCCGAACTGCTACAAGCCTTTGATATCCACCAACAACTCGACAGCAACCTTGGTGGTGTTCACTTAGAACTCACTGGCGACAACGTGACGGAGTGCACGGGTGGTGCTCGTGGATTACTTGAACAAGATCTCCATCGCGCTTACAAGAGTTTGGTCGACCCGAGATTGAACTATGAACAAGCTATGGAAATCGCTTTCCTAATTGCGCAACGTCTAAAACAAAATCGTCCTGCGAATTGATTGTAGGACTCGTCAACTCGATACGCTTTTCATGATGTTTTCCAGAGAAAACCGAGTTCTCTTCCAGCCAATGAGGAACATCTTAGAAGTTGCTTGAACTCTCAATCCGCTCCTCGTCACCTGATCTCGCTGGCAAGTCGTCAATCTTCCCCCCCAGTCCTACATGCTTCCTGACGAAATTGCTCGAAATTCGTGTCCAGAAATCGTGCGAAGGAGAATGGAGTGATTGAAATTGACCGCTTGGGGCCTCATGCTATAGAGATAGTGAAACTACGTCGTTTCTTCACTCCCACCTAGGAATCTTTTCATGTCCCTCCCACTTGCTCGGCGCAGTTCTAGACGCCAGTTTCTTGGACAGTCTGCCGCAGCCGCTACGCTGGCTACTGGATACTTCACCTTCCCTTCGGTAGCTCGCGCTTATCAATCACCCAATGAAAAACTCAACATAGCGATTGTCGGTTGTGGCAATAAAGGTTGGCACAATGTTGAACAACTTGTATCCGAGAATATCGTTGCCTTGTGCGACGTCGATACGAACTATCTCGATCATGCAGCAACCGTTCATCGCGAAGCAACGCGACATCGCGACTACCGTAAAATGCTTGAGAGCGAAAATAAGCGAATCGATGCTGTTGTTGTTTCTACATCGGACCACACTCACGCCCCAGCTTCTTCCGTCGCGTTGGATCTTGGTAAACATGTTTACTGCGAAAAGCCATTAAGTCATACGGTCGAAGAGGCCCGAGCACTAGCGAGACTCGCGGCCAAAAATAAATTGGCTACACAGATGGGGACACAAATCCATGCTGAGGGCAATTACCGACGCGTTGTAGAATTGGTTCAGTCTGGCGCGATCGGTAATGTGACCGAAGTTTATTGTTGGTGCAATAAAGGCTGGTCCAATGGACGCTTTGGGCCTGCGAAACCAGTGCCAGCCAACCTTGATTGGGATCTGTGGTTAGGTCCTGCCAAGAGTCGCCCTTACTCCGACAGTATTCATCCTGGCAATTGGCGCCGATTCTGGGAATACGGTGGAGGCACCTTTGGTGACATGGCATGTCATGTTGTCGATCTTCCATTCTGGGCTCTTGGCTTGCGTCATCCTAATGTCGTAACCTGTGAAGGTCCCGAACCGCATCCCGATGGAACCCCGGAATGGACCAAAGCAACTTATGAATTCCCAGCCGAAAAGGGACACGGCCCACTCAAGTTGCATTGGGCTGATGGGAGTGCCAATTTCGACTTGGTGAAAGAGACCAAAGATCAGGATGGCCAACCACTGACCAACTGGGGCCTAGGTACATTGTTCGTTGGTGACAAAGGAATGCTTCTGGCAGACTACGGCCGTCGACAACTCCTCCCCAAAGACAAATTCAGTGATTTCAAAGCACCAGCTGAATCGATACCTAATTCGATTGGGCATTGGCGAGAATGGGTTGAAGCTTGCAAGACCGGGTCACCGACGACTTGTAACTTCGACTACTCCGGAGCACTGACGGAAACTGTACTGCTAGGTATCGTCGCCTTCCGCGCCGGTAAATCCATTCAGTGGGATGCCGCCAACCTCAAAGCTACCAACGCTCCAGAGGCTGCGCAGTATGTGACCAAGGAATATCGAGCGGGATGGGAAGTCGTTGGTCTAAAGGGCTAAGGTCCTCGCAGGAAGTCGAAACATGGCATCTTCTTCAGCAATCCGAAGCATCTTAACGTTGCTGCTAGTTCTTGCGTGGCACTCGTTGAGTGTCGCGCAAGACTCATCAGCCGAAGCATTCTTTGAATCAAAGATTCGACCGCTGCTGATCGAACATTGCTATGAATGCCACTCACAGGAAGCTGCCACCAAGAATCAACTCAAGGGTGGACTGTCGCTTGACTCGGCAGAAGGCATTCGCAACGGCGGAGATAGCGGACCAGCAATTGATCTGTCCAATATCCCTGCAAGCTTGATCCTCAAAGCGGTCCGCTATGAAGATTATGAAATGCCTCCTACCGGCAAGCTTCCTGCGAATGCGATCGCTGATATCGAGCGATGGATTGCCTCTGGTGCGTTTCACTCACAAAGCACCGCACCTACTCCCAACCATAAACAACCTGGAAAGGTTGCAATAGACATCAAGAAAGGGAAAGAGACTTGGCCCTACACTCCGATTACTTCTAGCTCCATACCGGACACTGGTAACCACGTTTGGCCTCGAACTCCCTCGGATGCATTTCTACTCTCAGCAGCCTCTGAGAAATCATTGCAACCTGCCGCAGAAGCAAGTCGCGATATCTTAGTGCGCAGACTCTACTACGATCTCACGGGATTACCACCGACTCCGGAAGAGATCGATGAGTTCGTCCACAACACCGAACCAGATGCCTATGAACGACTTGTCGATAAATTACTCGCTTCTCCGCAATTCGGTACACGCTGGGGCCGGCACTGGCTCGATATCGTTCGCTACGCCGAATCGACAACACTTCGGGGGCTGATCTATGCGGACGCATGGCGTTATCGTGATTATGTTATTCAATCGCTTCAAGAAGATCGGCCACTGAACGATTTTATTCGGGAACAAATCGCGGGCGATCTACTACCATCACAATCGATAGAAGACCAATCGCGCGGACTTATCGCCACAACATTTCTAGCTCTAGGCAATCACAACCTCGAGGAACAAGACAAAGCGCAATTGAGAATGGATGTGGTAGATGAGCAATTGGATGTGATTGGTCAAGCCTTTCTCGGGCAAACCTTTGGTTGCGCTCGCTGCCACGATCACAAATTCGATCCGATACCAACTAAAGATTACTACGCCTTGGCAGGCATCCTTCGCAATGCGCAAACCCTGCAGGATGCCAATGTATCTAACTGGATCACTCGACCCCTACCGCTGGAGCCAAACGAGCAAGCGAGGTACGACCAACTCACAACCGAGCAGCGGCAACTGCAGGCGGATATCAAGAAAACGAAAGATGCTCTCGGAAAAGGTTCAGCAAAAGACATTGTCAAAGTCGTTGCGATCAACCAGTTGCAAGGTATTGTGATCGACGATGCCGTCGCGCAGAAAGTTGGTGTGTGGCAAAACTCACAGTTCACCAACCCTTATGTTGCCGATGGTTACATCACCGACATGAATCAAGGGAAGGGGGAGAAAACGGTTACCTTCCAAGCGACGACTCTTACGACAGGTATCTACGAAGTTCGACTAGCCTACACACACGGTGCTAATCGCGCATCGCGAGTGCCGGTAACCGTATCGAGCGCTGAGGGAGAGAAAGTAATCTATGTCGATCAACGCAAGAAGCCCGATATCAGTCCTGGTTTCGTTTCACTCGGTTCCTTTCGCTTTGAGGCAGGTGGGCAGGCTTATGTCCTGGTATCGACTTCAGATACCGATGGATTCGTGATTGCGGACGCCGTACAGTTTTTGCCGATGGGTGCGACCTCCTCACTCGCTGAAGCCGATAGCAAGGGTGGCCCAGATAACGCGAACAGCACAGAAAACAATGCTTTGCAGACAAAGCTTTCTAACCTGGAGAAGCAACTTAAGGAAGTCGATAGTCAACTCAAGGCGAGACCCTCGGTCATGTCCGTTTTGGAGCGAGAGAAGATCGAGGAATCGTACGTGCATATCCGAGGGCTGGTGGATCAGAAGGGTGCTGAAGTAACACGGGGATTCCCGCAGGTGACCGGTGGCAACCTAGACCTGGCTCTACCAACCGATCAAAGCGGTCGTCTCCAGTTAGCCAATTGGGTAGTGCATCCGCAAAATCCTTTGACCTCGCGAGTCATGGTCAATCGCCTTTGGACTTGGCTTTTTGGAGAGGGCTTAGCGCGAGATCCTGATCATATCGCACCGTCTAGCGAAAAGCCTGAGAATGTTTTATTGATCGATTATCTGGCAAGTCGCTGGCAGCAAGAAGGTTGGTCGACAAAAAAAATGATTCGCGATTTGGTCCTCTCGTCAACTTATCGACAAACCAGTCGTCCCGGGGAATCGGCAGTGGCCGCAGACCCAGACAATCGCATGTGGATGCGTTCGGAGCTTAAAGCGATGTCGGCTGAATCAATCCGTGATTCCATCTTAAAGATTTCAGGCGATTTAGATGGGAGAATGTTTGGAAACGATATCGCCAACTTTCCAGCGTCCGATTTTGGATATCAGCATGCAAGTCATCGCCAAAGCGTTTTCCTGCCGATGTTTAGAAACTCGCTCCCTAAGATTTTGGTCGCTTTTGATTTGGCCGACAGCAGTCGTGTGACGGGGCGTCGTAATTCAAGCATCGTCGCTCCTCAAGCATTGCTGATGCTCAATTCGGAAGAGGTACTGGATGCCTCGCGCAAGGCAGCGCAGTTGCTGCTACGACTTCCGTTTGATGACAACATGGATCGCCTAAGCTTTGCATTTCAACAAACGCTTTGCCGTAAACCTACCACAGACGAAATAGAACTCTTCTCGAATCACCTGGGACCTCCAACGCTAGGCGTGGACTTTGAGGGACTGAGCGATCAGCAAAGCGTGATGGATCGATGGACGGAGATCTACCAAACCCTTTTTGGTTGTGCGGAATTTCGCAGTTTGGATTAAGGCTATGACTCAACCAATCCCTCAATTATCTCGTCGACAAATGCTGCAATCAGCAGGCTGCGGATTTGGCCTACTGGCGATGCAGAACATGTTGGCGGGAAACATGCAGGCTGCCGACAAATCGATAATATCGCCTGCGATCTTCAATCCCAATCCGAAAGTGAAAAGGGTCATTTTCCTGTTTATGCAAGGAGGCGTTAGTCAGGTTGATAGTTTCGATAGGAAACCAAAACTCGAAGAGTTTAATGGTCAGAAAGTACCATTCGACGATGCTCGCTCGATAGCGAATACCAGAACACGCGGGACGCCTCAACGAGTCTTTCGTTCTCCCTGGAAATTTTCTCGTTACGGTGAGTCCGGGTTAGAGGTATCCGACCTTTTTCCTTGCATAGGTAAAAAGGCTGACGATCTGTGCGTGATTCGCTCGCTGAATACCGAGGGTGTGGCGCATGGTCCATCAACACTTTTTCTGCACTGTGGAGCGACGGTTGGCTTTCGTCCGTCAATGGGTTCTTGGATTTCTTACGGATTGGGAACGGAGAACGAGAACCTTCCCGCTTTCATCACCATTAGCCCATCAGCAGGCAACGGTGGTGCCCGTAACTACGGCAGTGCATTTCTACCTGCTAAGTATCAAGGGACGGCAATCGGCCGCTCGAAGGATATCAAAGAACTTACCAAAATCGATTTCCTGACATCACCTGATACCGATGTCACAGCTCGTCGGCGCAAATTCGAATTGCTTCAGAAGATGAATCAAATGCGTCAGGAGCAAACGGCTGGCGATGATCAAGTTGAAGCTGTTTTGCAGTCGTATGAGACTGCATGGCGAATGCAACATGCTGCTCCTGACATTCTAGATATCGAACGCGAAGACGCTGCAACACAAGCTCGCTATGGTATTGGAGAGAAAGCTACTGATCGCTTCGGTCGACAATGTTTAATGGCCCGAAAGCTTTGCGAAGCTGGTGTACGATTCATTCAAGTCACCTATGGTGATGACACTGCCAATCCCGCTTGGGATCAACACAGCAACTTAGAAAAACATGCCGATCATGCTCTCGCCACCGATCGGCCCGTTGCCGCATTGCTGGAGGATCTCAAGCAGCGCGGACTACTGGAAGACACCTTGGTATGGTGGGGAGGAGAATTCGGTCGAACTCCCTATGCTCAAGATAATGGTACCGGTCGCGATCATAATCCGGGCGGATTTACAATTTGGCTGGCAGGTGCTGGAGTACGCAGCGGTATAACGTACGGAGCGACAGACGACTTCGGTCATCATGCCATTGAGAATCGAGTCCACATGCATGATCTCCATGCCACCATCTTGCATCTGATGGGTCTCGATCACACCAAGCTGACGTATCGATATGCTGGACGCGATTTTCGTCTTACGGACGTTCACGGAAGAATTGTCGAAGATATTTTTGCTTAGCGTTTACAGTGCGCCCACCACTTCGTGAATTGATTCCCACCGTGCTCAGGCATTAATTGAGAGGTTCTCATGAGCGATCTTCGTTCCTTGAATGATCCCATTCGCTTGTTCATGCTGACCCTTGTTTTGCTGTTTACTCATCTCGCGTATGTGATCGCAGAAGAGCCCACATCCAAGCGACCAAATATTCTTTGGATCACCAGCGAAGATACTGGGCCGCAGCTGGGATGCTACGGTGATACGTATGCAACAACTCCCAATCTAGACCGACTCGCCACGAAGTCTCTGCGTGTTCTGAACTGCTGGTCGAATGCTCCTGTCTGCGCACCTGCGAGAACGACCATTATTACTGGAATGTGGCCAACTTCTACGGGCTCACAAAACATGCGATCTGAGGTTCGATTGCCGAATGACGTGATTTTGTTCCCACAGTTATTGAGGGAGGCAGGCTACTATTGCAGCAACAATGCAAAAGAAGACTATAACCTGATTCAGAAAGAAAGGATTTGGGACGAGTCGAGCAATAAAGCCCACTGGCGAAAACGAAAAGAAGGGCAACCGTTTTTTGCAGTCTTCAATAGCACTGTAAGCCATGAAAGTCAGATCCGTAAACGCCCCCACCGAGCCAAGCATGATCCCTCAAAAGTAAATGTCCCACCGTACCATCCTGATCTTCCTGAAGTCCGTCGAGATTGGGCTCAGTATTATGACAAAGTCGAGGAGATGGATTCGCAGTTGGGCGAAATACTCGATCAGTTAGAGGCTGATGGGCTTTCCGATAGCACGATCATTTTTTACTTCGGCGATCATGGCAGCGGCATGCCTCGCAGCAAACGATGGCTCTATCAATCGGGACTTCATGTTCCACTATTGATTCATGTTCCATCTGCGTTTCAGCATTTGGTTAAGGACCAATTTCAAGCAGGCAGCACCAATGAAGACTTGGTAGGCTTTATCGATCTAGCTCCAACGGTTCTGAGTTTAGCAGGTGTTGAAATTCCGAAGTACCTTCAGGGGCGTGCGATTATTGGTCCACGTCGAAGCCCACCGCCCGAATTCATGGTTGGTTTCCGTGATCGTATGGATGAACGATATGATTCCTCTCGTGCAGTGAGAGACACGGACTTTCACTACATTCGCAACTGGCTTCCGCATCGTCCTCAGGGTCAGTTCATCGATTACATGTTTGAAACACCTACCACACAAGTGTGGTACAACACATTTCTGAATGGCAAGACGAACGAAGCTCAGAATGTTTTTTGGAAAACGAAGGCTCCTGAGGAGCTTTATGACCTGAAACAAGATCCTCACGAAATACGCAATCTTGCTACGGATCCAGCCTATGGTGAAGTGCTGCAAAGGATGCGATCTCGCCTACGAGATTGGTCTATCAACACGGCCGATTTGGGGCTTATGCATGAGGCCGATGTGTATCGTCTCAGTCGCGATAGCTCGCCGCGTGAGATTGGACTTCGCCGTGACCTATTTCCAGTAGATGAGATTTTCGATGCTGCCGATCAAGCGATGAGATTGAGCCTAGAGCGTCCCGAACTTCTTGTACCGCTGCTGCGCGATAAGCGTCGTGAGATTCGTTACTGGGGTTTTCAAGGATTGCTGTACCAAGCGGTTTTAGGTAAGCGCATCGACCCAGTTATGGCCCGTGCGGGACTGAAAGATGAATCGCCTATCAACCAAGCGTTAGCAGCAGAGATTCTCGCTCGATATGGATCTGAATTAGATCGACAAGTTGGAATCGAAACACTTAAAAAGATCGTTACTGACGATACAGCGTCGCTGTTCGACAAACTGCAAGCGACCAATGGGCTCGATTTCCTCGAGCTCAAGACACCTGAGATGAAGGATTTTCTAGCCCGAGTCCAAGCGAAGGATAATCGTCAGCCGGCACGCTACCAAGCTTACCTGGGTGACATGATTAAGCGACTCCAAAGCCATATCGCGAAATGAGTTCCCGCAGCGACCAGAGAACCTCATTCCCCTGAAAATGTGGATCCTTTGATCTCACGATGTTCCTATATGAAGAGTTTTCGAATTTCCGCCAGAGACCGTATCCCAGAGTCCTCAGAAGATTGATTCACGGTATGATAAAGCTTCACGAATCCCAGTGATTGCTACACAGAAGTAATAGGATCCTTTGCAAGATGAAACGCGCGGTGAGAACTTTCTTTTGGTCCCTTGTTGTTTCAGGTTTTTCTATCTCTGCTTTTGCACAAACCGATCACCTGAAGCAGTTGCAGGAGACTGCAATGAAAGAACGCAAAGCGGACTGGGGGCACTGGGGACCAAACCCTGATAGTTATTCGAACTGGACATCACATAGCAACCGCCTGATTCCGGTCTATACCTTCGGTATCGACCTCAAAAGCGTCCGGGGTGAAAAGAGTGTTTATCGTGACGCAGACAAGCTCAAAGAGGTCTATGGGCACTCTCCCATCGAGACTGTTAATCCGAATGCAGATTACTTTGATCAAACGGACATCTACCGTTTGCAGAAAATGGCGATCGAAAGCGGCAAGAAGAAAATCATCTTGATGGTTTTCGACGGTATGGACTGGCAAACGACTCAAGCGGCCGCAATCGTCAACAGTCGTAAGGTCTACACGGAAGGGAAGGGGAGTGGCCTTAGCTTTCAGGACTATACCTACGAAGGCGTTACCACGGACTACGGTTACATGGTGACCAGCCCAGCAAACGACGGCACAAACATGAACGTCGATGCGCAAAAGGTTACCAAGCGCGGTGAAACCGTTGGCGGATACGATTGGAAAACGGCTGGGGAATTTCCTTGGTCGATTTCAAGCGATTTACCGTATCTCATCGGTAAAGGTAAAACCGTTCACGCTTACACCGATTCCTCTTCATCGGCCACTTCGATGACTTGCGGAATTAAGACATTCAATGATGGCGTAAATGTCGATATTTTTGGTCGCCCTGTCACGCCGCTGGCTGTTGAATTGCAAGAGAAAGGATTTGCTGTTGGCGTCGTCACCAGCGTACCGATCTCTCATGCTACGCCCGCCTGCGCGTACGCGAGCAATGTGCACCGCGACGATTACCAGGACCTGACCAATGACATGCTTGGTGTCCCCTCGATTTCTCATCCAGGAGGTCTACCCGGTTTGGATGTAGTGATCGGTGGAGGCTGGGGCGAGAATCGTGATAAGGATGGAGCACAGGGAAAGAACTTTGTTCCCGGCAACCGCTATCTCACCGAAGAGACGCTCAAGAAAATCGATTCCAAACAAGGTGGCTCCTACGTGATCGCTCAGCGAACAGCCGGCAAAAACGGTAACGTCCTATTAGCCGAAGGAGCTCAAGAGGCAATCGCGGAAAAGAAACGCTTATTGGGCTATTTCGGTACCAAAGGTGGTCATCTCCCGTTTCGTACAGCCGATGGTAATTACGATCCAACGATTAGTGCCGGTAACAATCGGGCAATCGCCGAACCAGAGAATTATTCACCCGCAGATGTTTCGGAAAACCCAGCTCTTCCTGAAATGTCGATCGCCGCGCTGGATGTGCTCGATTCGAAAACCAACAAATGGTGGCTGATGGTCGAAGCGGGCGATGTCGACTGGGCTAATCACGCGAATAACATTGATAACTCAGTTGGCGCGGTCTTCAGTGGAGCGAACGCATTCGCTTCCATAACTGCTTGGATAGAACAGAAAGGTTACTGGAACGACACGGTGATCATTGTAACGGCCGATCATGGCCATTACCTGACGATTACGAAGCCCGAGCGATTGCTGAGCCAAACACCGTAGTTCTTTAACTTATGACTTACCTGTATCCGGAATCGCAAGCTGGTGAGACTATTTTCCAGCTTGCGTATCGACTGCCTTGCGGCCGAGATCAGGAAAATCAGTAAAGACACCATCGACTCGAAGTGTACCGAAAAGTACGCCATGCAACGCGTCGACATCTTTTGACCAGGGAGGTAATTGATCTGCCCGAACCGTATAAGGGTGGATCTTCAATCCAGCCGCGCGAGCCGCTTCAACGAGTCCATTAGACTTAGGCTCCGAGTCCGCGCCGGACCATTGCACCAGTGCCGGAATCGAGGGTCCGATTCCCACCGCGTATTGGGCAATCGCGTTCATTTCCTTTGCGAAATCGCTACCAGCCTTCAAACCGCCAAAGAGTTGGATCAGCTTCAATTTGCAACCCTTAGCCTTCAATCGTTTCAGCTCATCGGCTTCAAAGCATTGCACATAGCAGCGACTCTCGGCCGAGTCGTAACCATACTTCTGTAAGACTCCGAGAACCTTTTCCCCCATCGGCTCACCTTTCTCTTTTTGATGAAAGGAGGGGGACTTTAGTTCGACATATAGTCCTACATTCTTGCCGAGAGTTTGGTTGATACCTTTCAGCAAAAGAATCTCGTCTTCCAGTCGCATTATTTTCTGACCGAAAGAGCCTGGGAAACGACCAGCGTACTGGTTCTCTCCATCTCGTCCCACACGTTCATTAATGCTCAGCTTCTGAATCTCGATCCAGTCGAAATCAATCGCATAATAGCGTCCATCTTCCCGCTTACGATCAGGAAACAGCTCTACAACATTGGTCACATTCTCAAGATGAATGTCGTGGAGAACGATGGGGATATCATCTTTTGTCAGGACAACATCTTGTTCGATGTAATCCGCTCCTTGGGCAATCGCCAGGACTTTGCTTCCCTCGGTATGCTCTGGCAGGTAGCCGCTTGCACCTCGATGCGCGATGATGATAGGAAGCACTCCGCTGCCAACCGCCGCGTCTCCTGCTTCGTCCGCATTCACATGTCGGAAGCCTTCAATGGCAACCGTCATACTCACCAGGAAAACAATGACTCTTGAAATGTTCCTTGTACTCACAAGATAGACTCCTCGAGTATTTTCAGTGAACCGAAAAGGGGTCTGATAAAGCAATCACAAATCAAAGTGTACAGATCAACGGGATATCCATCGACTGCACTGGGAACCTACCAAGGATCCTTATGACAATACCTACCAGATCAAGCCGTGACAATGTAGCTGTTAGGTATGAAGAGAGGATGAAGATTATGGGTTCGATAGGTTTTTATTCTTTCCCGATATCCAATCCCAAATATCCATGGTGAAGCTGAACAAAGCGGGCACATAGATGAGCGTTACTACCGTGGAAACGATCAAACCACCTAGAAGGACAGCTCCTAATCCGCGATACAGTTCGCTTCCGGCACCAGGAAATAGAACCAGTGGCAACAATCCGAGTAAGGTCATTACCGTAGTCATAAAAATCGGTCGAATTCGGCTACTTACGCTGTAAACAATCGCCTGCTGACGAGTCAATGATGGATCCTTCATAAGTCCTATCGCTTGGTGCACGATGAGGATCGGATTATTGACAACCGTACCGATGAGAATCACAAATCCGAGCATCGTTAGCACATCGAGCTGCTGTGGAGCCTGCCCTGTCCAAATCAAGTAATATCCGAGCAACTTTAGACCTAACAACCCACCGATCGCTCCCAGTGGAACGCTGAACATAATCACCAGCGGGTAGCTCCATGATTCAAAAAGAGCAGCCATCACCAAGTACGTAATCAGCATCGCCAATAGCACATTCCAACGCAGCGCTTTCCAAGTATCACGAAGCTTATCAGCTGCGCCCGTCATATTGACACGATAGCCACCTTCAAATTCACCTTTATCTTGTAAGGGCTGAATGATCTCTTGCTGAATTTTCTCTAACGCATCCTGAAGTGCGATATTCTCTGGAGGCGAAATCTCGATCGTCACAGCTCTCTGTCGCTCGCGATGATTGATTTGCTCTGGGCCGCTGGATAGCTTAACTTCCGCCAGCGCCGACAGCGGAACAAGCTGTCCGCTGGGTGTGGCAATCGGCAACTGATTCAAATCCTGAGAATGCATCACAGAGGAGGCTTTCGCGGCAATTGCCACGTCAATTTTATCACCACCTAAGTAATAATCAGTGGCATAGGCCCCATCGACCAATGCATCGACCGCGTAGCCAATCATCGATGCATCCATACCGAGATCGCGGCTCTGCAATCTCTTAGGAACGATGTGTACTTCAGGGCTTGATAGATCGAGACTCGGTATGGGTCTTGCTTGAGCTGCAGGAAAGACCTCCTTCGTTCGACGCAATATAATTCCACCTAGTTTGACAAGTTGCTCGATCTGAGGTCCCGTGATTTCGACGTCAACACTTCGACCACCAGTACCACCGCGCTCAAATAAGCTCGACTGTCTCGCAGTTACGAGAGCGCCGGGTATCGTTCCATCAAGTTGCCGAACCATTGGTACCAGCTTGGATGCCTTTTCAGGCTCAACAGCTCTCAATCCAATAAAAATCGATCGGCCTCTAGCCGAATAGAAGAAGTCGCTTACTAGCGGAAAAGGAAGTTCCTTCGCCTTGGGGTCATCTGGATTGGTATTCCAATACGGCTCCATCGACTTTTCAACGCCCGCCCCGACATCCATCAATTGCTCAAGGCTATATCCAGGAGGAGGTAGAATATTGGCAAATACAAGGTTTCGATTACCCGATGGAAGATATTCCACTTTAGGCCAGAACCACCAACTACCTACCACCGCTGCCACAGTGATACTGACCGCAACCAGTAGCTTGTTGAAGATTGATTCCTGAATCCAGTAATTGATCTTTTCTATGACACGAACAGTCCAGTTCGAGATTCGTTGCAGCCATCCGATAAATCCGCTTTGAGCCTCTGCTTCTGCATCGCTCTTTTGAGCAACGGAAAAATCCTCTTCTTCCAATTGCATTGAGATCGTTGAGTTACTTTTCAGAAGACGCGCAGTCGCCACAGGTATCAATGTAACAGCTACGATCAGTGACAACCCAACTGCAGCGCTAATGGCGATTGCGATATCGCGAAACAATTGCCCTGCTTCTTCTTGCACAAACAGCACGGGGAGAAACACCGCCAAATTGGAGAGCGTGGAAGCCATAATCGCTCCCCATACTTCCTGAGTTCCATCGAGAGTCGCCTGCAATACAGGCTTCTTGAGCACTTGAAAATGACGATAGATATTTTCCAGTACGACAATCGAATTATCGACCAACATGCCGACAGCAAAGGCTAAACCAGCGAGCGATATGACATTGAGTGAGCGTCCTAGCACATCGAGTACAAGAAACGTCCCAATGATGCTAACAGGAATGGATATCCCGATAACCAGGGCTCCTCGTGCATACCAAAAACCAATTACAAGCACGATCACTAATGTGATCAAAAAGAAAGCGGGATGCAGATAGGTTGCCGCGAGTGATGAGACCAAAATCAACGGCACAGCGATCATGGTACGAGTATTGAGATGCATGAAAAGAAGCAAGGTGATCATCGTAAGCGCACCACCCACGAAGATATTCTCATTCACCAGCCGAACCGCAGAGTTGATATACTCCGTTTCATCGTAAACCTGGATCAACTCCAAACTCTTCGCTTTGAGTGTGTCTCGATTTAATTCGGCGACCGCGTTGCGCAAACCTGCCATGACTTGCATCACGTTAGTATTTGCTTCTCGCACAACATTCAAAGAAATACTCGGCTCGCCATAACGTCGAACAAGCCCACTCTGCTTCTTAAATCCGAGCTCTACTTCAGCTACATCGCGAAGATAGACCGGAACACCATTTTGAGTCGTTAATAACTGATCTTCCACTTGCTCAGGTTTGCTATAGCGACTCAGTGTACGTACGACATATCGGCGTTTACCTTCGGTGTAATCACCACCTGATACGTCTTGATTCTGCCGCTGTAATACACTGCGAAGATTATCGACGGTGAGTCCTCGAGCGGCTAACTTTTCAGGATCAACAATCACTCGCAATTCATCTTCTCGTCCTCCGTTGACGTTGACATTCGAAACACCAGGTACTCGCTCGAGGCGAGACTCCAGATAGTCTTCTGTGAATCGCAGCAAAGTGGATATATCTGGGTACGGTGGTAATAGGTGAGATAACTCGGGATGAGCAGCGATAACTTGCTTGAGTCGATAGATCATCAAACCGGGCTGTGACGCGCTCGAAATATAATCAATTTCCTTCGATAACTCGGGATGATCGGCTCGAGCTTTTTGTAGCATCTCCAGCGATGGGCGCGACGGTGAAAGAACGAACCAAGCGATCGGACGATCCGAAGAACTGCTCGTGCTCAAGACCGGCTGATCCGCTTCTTGTGGATACTCACGAACCTGCTGCAAGCGGCTGTTGACTTTCAGCAACGCCTTTTCCATGTTGGTGCCGACAGCAAACTCAAGATTGATTCGCGAAGAGGAATCCATCGATTCGCTCGACATCCGCGACATACCTTCGACGCTCTTGAGTTGTTCTTCCTGCTCTTGCGTGATCTCGCGTTCGACTTCTTGAGGGCTTGCACCAGGCCATCGTGTTTCGATAGAAATCGTTGGCGTTTCGACTTGAGGAATCAACTGCATCGGTAAACGGAGCAGTCCGATGGTACCGAAAATAGACCATAACAAAATACCGGCTGAGACCTTCACCGGATTACGAACGCTCGCTTCGATGAGATTCATCGTTATCAACCTCCGTCGGATACAGAGGTTTTCTCGGAGACTGGCTTGGCTGCGGCTTGCATTGGTTCTGGTTCGATGACCTTTCCGATTTTTACCTGCTCTCCATCACGCAGTCTTTCGTTACCAAAAACAGCCAACTCATCACCGACATTGATTCCCGACTTCGCTTCGACCCAACTACCTTGAGTTAATCCAAGTTCCGTTGTTACCTTTTTCACTTTACCATCCTTGATAACCATCACTGTGTAACCTGACTGACCAAGTACCAGTGCATCCTTGGGAATCAAAATCGCTTTTTTAACTTGGCCAATCGGTAACGAACATCGTGCTAACATACCAGGTTTAACCACGAATGAATTATCAATGCGTGGGTTTTGCAAACGAACACGAACCGGGAAGGTACGACTTTTCACTTCAGCCTCGGGAACAATCGTAACGACCTTTCCGATCAATGGTTCACTTAAATCGGGTATCGCTTCGAGCTTTAGTTCCGTTTGCTCTCCGACCTTGACGAAGCGAATGAAGTTTTCGGGAACGAACACTTCAATTTCCACAACATCGATTTCGATTAACTCGGCGACAGGATCACCTTGCCGTACCCAATAACCTGCTTCGGTCAACTCACGAATCACAAAACCGTTGAAGGGAGATCGAACGGTGTATTTTGCTAATCGATCTTCCAACAGTGCGACTTGATTGGCTTGTTGATCGAGTCTTGCTTCGGCTTGCGCGATACGTTCTTTTCGCGGTCCTTGCTCCACCAAGGCGAGAGCCTCTTCGGATTCGCTGACCAATTCTTCAGAGGCTTGCAGAAGTGATTCAACTTCCTGGAGTTCCTCTTCGGAGACGATCCCACTGCCGCTACTACCTGACTGAAGCTTTGTGAATCGCTCGAAGCGTTTCTTTAGATAGTCCCGCCGAGCCACCGCTGCCGCGACCCGACTTTTGGCTTGAGCGATTTCCTGTGGAAGTGCACCATTTTTAAGTTCTTCCAATTCGGCTTCGCGAATCTTAAGTTCTGCCTTAGCGGCAGCGATTTCCAGTTCTAACGTCTTGGTAAGAATCTCTGCGATAGGCTCCCCTTCCTTGACCTCATCGCCAATCTCTACCTTTAATCCAACCACGCGACCATCGACCGCACTACCCACGATACTTCGCCGCGAGGGCACGACAGTACCGACATAATCAGCGGTCTGAGATACGTAGCCTTCCGTCGCTTTAGAGACATGGACCAGGGGGAGTAAGGCAGGCTTTTCCTGTCCGTACGCCACCACACCAGAAATGATTAAAAACAGCTTCCACAGAAACCCAAGAAGGCTGCTGCTGAAGCGTTGAGAACGGCTAAACACTAGTAATACCTGCTTCCGCCAACCAAGTAAGAGAGTCTACCGCTTCCTAATCCCCAGCCGCCTCTTTGAGAGTGCGACTGGGGTGGAAACTTCTGTTGGAATAACCCCTATTTTACTTGCCGAAATCTGCTGGGTGGAGGTTCTTCTCTGGCCAGAACTTGGGATCGTTGCGAAAACCGAAGAAAGTTGGCTTAAATTCACCCACAATCGCCACGTTTTCGTCTCCCTTAATCTTATCTTCAAGACCTACACACCAGATCGAAGCGTTGGTGATCAAGCGGCGGAGCCCTTCGCTTTCCAGGTCGATCGAAGCCCCCATTGTGGTGCAAAAGACACGTCCCTCGGCTCCAGACTCCGACTTGTAGGATCGCACCCAAGCCAACGGCATCATGGGGCTGTTGCGTTTATCTTCAACGGCAGCATCGGTCGGCTTCATCCCCTTAAGAATCTGTCCCTGCAACAGAACCTTCGAGTTCTCTGGCAGATGAACGATACCATACACGTCAGTTGGCCCCCAAACATCCTTTACACCTCGCAAGACTGGATGGTCTTTCAAGGGATCATGAATCACTCCGCGTGTGCTTTCCGATCCGTGATTGCCATGATGGCTGATCCAGGTATCGCCGAGAACTTGCTGGCCAAAACCACCGACCCATTCTTTGTTGTTCCAGCTGTACTTGGCATACTTGGCGTTACCAGGAATATTGAATGCATGAGTCGCTGTTCGCAATCCAATAACAGGCTTACCAGCTTTCAAGTAGTTGTCGATGTACGCCATCTGCCAATCGGGAAGATTGCGGAAGCGAGTCGCAATGATCATCAAGTCGGCCTTATCAAGATGATGAAGACCGGGAATATTGCTGCTGTAGTTTGGATCAATAATACCGCTATCTGGGTTAATTGGAAAAAGAACCGTACAGTTGAAACCATGATGCTTCGATAGGATCTTTGCCAACTGCGGTAGGGCTTCTTCCGAACGATACTCCTCATCGCCCGCAATCAAAACAACATTCTTACCTTTACCGACACCTTCCGATCCTGGAAGACTTAGCCATTGCTCGTCATCATTTCGAAGTGGTCGATACCAAATATTGCGGAATCGAGTTTGGTTGCCGTGATCTTGAAGCAACAATGGACCAACAGGTTCATGCGGAGTGTAGGGATGCGTTTCTTGATGAGCCATTGGCCCGATCAGTTCACGAGCATGATGTACTAATACTCCGTTATGAAAAACGGTTGCCTTGGCAGGCTTGACTAATTTGTCGCCCTGAAAGCGAGGAGCTTCCCAGATGATGTCGTAACTTTGCCACTGACCAGGTCCGCGTGCCACATTCACTTGGGGTGGATACTGACCATAGATCGCAGATGCTTGACCATCCGCATAGGTATCATTGTCATAGGAATCCAAAACTTGAATTTCATATCGCCCCATAATGATCACGCCACTGTTACCTCGACCTTGGCCTGAACCTTCAACTTTTGTAGGCGTGGCGAATTCAATGTGCAGTTGGCAGTCGCCAAATTTCTGTCGTGTGAAAATAGAGCCCTTGCCGGGCGCAATTTCCATGTAACCATTCTCCACTTTCCATGGAGCAGGAATGAATGCACCATCCTTTTGACCAACGGCCCAAGCATCCAAGTTTTTGCCATCGAAAAGCACGACCGCATCGGCAGGCGGTTGCCCGATTTCATCTGCCGGTTTAACTATCGATGGTCGAGGACGGAATTTATCGTGCACTCTCCATGCCTGCCCAGGCAACATTGGAGTCTCGGTGTAACCTTGTGGCTCACGCGGTGGAGTTTGAGCGCGAGTCGTTTCGGCAACGAGACTTGCCACACAGACCAATGACAATATGACTGCAACGCTCGACAGCGAATAAGTCCGAACTGCCTTTGCCATAGAGGGACGACCGATCAAGTGTGGAAATCGGACGAAAAGATAAAACCGAACAAGCGACAACATACTCCAAGAAACTCGACGGTTTCGCATATTTGTTCCTCGAGAACCGAGTGGGAGGGAAATTGGAAGAAAAACAACTCCCCCAGTTTACCTGCTGTCAGACGGCTTCTCTATTGGACACCCGCTGAAAGTAAAGCAAAACCGTGGGAAACCCTAGATTTTGCTCTGGACGAACCCTGCGATTTTTGACAAATGACTCGTTGGTCAAAATTTGTGGATTGAACCAGTTCCTGTAACCAATCGAAGGGTTTTGAATGATGGCCCTCCATTCTAAAGCAAAACATTGCACTTCCTCCACGAATCAGAACGGCAAACCGCATCGCCTAAAATATTCGAAAACGTTTTTTAGGTTATTCGTGTGCCTGTGCCTCAGCAGTCTTGTTTGCCAATCTGGCTGCACGGCGCCCAAATGGTTCTATGGTGAAGGTTTCAATGGTCCTAACGCTGATCTGGGTAAAGGATTACGAGGAAATGTTGAAAATGGTCAGTACGGAACTGGCGTCGATCAGCGTGCTCGCGAAATCGAACGCAACCTAGGATTCAAACATTGATCCTGAGGCTAGTCGGCACGGGAACCTCTGTTGATATTTCGAACCTCAACTTCGCTTGAGTCGACTTGCCAATCGCCACATTTTCTTCCTATCGAGAAAGAGTCTTCTGCGCATGTCGAATCAGCATTCTGTCCTGGAAGCAACCCTTGCCTGGGAACGTGAGACTGCTTTGCTGGAAAGCATTCAAGCAACGCTCGAGTGGGATGAACGCACAGGGATGCCCGAGGATGCCGGCGACTATCGTGCAGATCAAATCACGCTGCTGAGCGGCATGATTCATCAACGCCGAACGCATTCCGAACAAGCTGCTCGTATCGAGCAACTGTCGCAATCCGTTTCCAGCGAACTTCCCGATAGCGACTTGGCGGTAACGGTTCGCGGTTTACGACGAGATCTTATAAGGCGCCAAAAACTTCCACTCGAACTGGTTCAAGCAACGACTAAAGCGATTGTACTTGGGCAGCAGGCTTGGAGTATCGCTCGCCCAAAGCACGACTTTGACAGCTTTCTTCCCCATCTACAAACGATTGTTTCACTGAAGCGCGAAGAAGCACAACTGCTCGCTATTGATGGTTCACCTTACAATGGCTTGCTGGATGGTTATGAAGAAGGAGCGAGGGAAGCGGATTTGCAAGAAATGTTTACCAAGCTCTGCGCGAGTTTGGTTCCGATCGTCGCCGAAGCGGCCGAATCAAGTCGAAGAAAAACTCAAAATACCGAGGAAACAGTATTTGAAATCGAGCAACAGCGTCTCTTCAATCGAACCGTTGCTGCCGCGATTGGATTCAACTTCAAAGCTGGCCGACTCGACGAAACGCACCATCCTTTTTGCACAACACTCGGGCCTCGAGATTGTCGCATCTTAACACGCTATCAGTCAAACGACTTGATGAGTGGACTATTCAGTACGCTCCATGAAGCGGGCCATGGAATGTATGAACAAGGATTACCGCCTGACGCATTCGGACTTCCTTTGGGAAGCTATGCATCGCTTGGAATCCATGAATCGCAATCGCGACTGTGGGAAAACGCTGTGGGGAGAAGCGAACCGTTTTGGCGTTGGTGCTTGCCCATTGCAAAACAATATTTTCCCAATGCTCTGCAATCAGAGCGTCCTGAAGATCTTTACGCCCAGGTCAATCAGGTAGCGCCCAGCTTGATTCGCGTGGAAGCTGACGAAGCGACTTACAACTTGCATATCGCCATTCGCTTTGACTTGGAACGATCCTTGATCCATGGCCAACTTGCCCCCTGCGATCTACCGGATGCGTGGAGTGAGGCCTATCAGCGATACCTTGGTATTAAGCCCGTACACCATGGCGAAGGAGTGCTGCAAGATGTTCACTGGAGCGCAGGTCTGTTCGGCTATTTCCCGACATACACGCTCGGTAACTTGTACGCTGCCCAGTTGATCGACACCGCCTCGAAAGAGATCGGAGAACTCGATACGCTGTTTGAGCAAGGAGATTTTCAACCCTTGCTGCAATGGTTACGACAACACATCCATCACCACGGCAAACGCTATTTACCGGGCGAATTGGTGCGTCGCATCACTGGGCAACCAATCTCTGCAGAACCCTTCCTGACTTATTTGCGATTGAAACTGCAGAAGGTAGGACTACTGACCTAGCGATAGAGTCTAAAATCCAACGCCAATACTGGCATAATTTATCCAAATAGCTGCAATCCATCTCAGAACCGAGTACTTTAAAGAGCATATCCAAGCTAAGACTCTAGCAATGCTTTTGTTCGGTCTTTGTATCCATCCATCCTTTACCGGCTCAGCCCTATGCTTTCCCGTTCCTGCCCCCATTGTCGGAACCTGATTCGATTGCCCGATGACATTGGCCCAGATTCGGTTCTGCGCTGTCCAATCTGCCACAATATCACCCTCGGCTCTGCACTTGCCTTGAAAGCAGATAGCACTTGGATTGTCGTAGATCCAACGGCAGAACAGATCGATTTGGAATCGCTCAAAAACCCGGTACCAACTCAACCGCTACACACGGCCGCGATCACTTCCAATGCGGACCCTGACAACCAAGGGCCTTACGAAGTTTCCGAACAGCAGGATGATACTCCGAGTCTTGGCTTTCACATTCCCAAAGCAGATCGCACTCGCAAACAACCTATCAAGCACGAGGACTGGGTGAACTTCAAACCAATTTCCCACGAAGACTATCAACGACGCAACCGTAAATCGAGCTCACCGTTTTGGCAAATGATTCAGGTTGTGCTTGGTGGTGCCTTAGCGATCCCGATCTCCCTACTGCTTATTTGGCACGTGTTGGGTAAGGATGTTGGTAACATCGGCCCCAAAGTTGCAAAAGTAGCACCTTGGATCGTACCCAAAAAGTTCCATCCCTATCCATCGTTGGAAACGGATCTACCAAGTTCGTCAGGATCTTCTCGTCCTTCTAAGGGTAACTCCGCAGGTTTGAAGCGGGACTTTGATGCTGAGCTGGCTCAGTCGCTAGAACGATCAAATCAACCTTCTTCATCCTCCAAAAATCCTCCACCCAGTGGTAAACCACCTGAGAGCGAATCGGTACCAGAACCCAACAGCACACCTGATAGCTCGAAAAACAAATCCGCTTCGGAAAATGCTGAATCGATGAAGGCGCCGACGACCACAAGTGAGAATCTCCAGTCGGATGATAAGACTGGCGGAAGCAAGCCAACTACGGAAAAGTCGGAATCGCCCCAGGATGGTTCCGAAGGTAAGTCACCAACCGAAGCCGAGATCCCAGAGTTATCCAATTCTGAAAAACTCGTCTCGTTCATCGCGAACACTCGCTCCGCGATGGAACAATGGCCCAAAGTTCAAAATGAAAGTGTTGCCAAGCGACGGGAAGTTGCCAACGATTTTTACAACAACTTGAGTCAAGCCGCCGAATATTATTCGATTGTCAGCGAGTCATCTCCTTCTGCTAGCGTCTGGAAGAAAGAACTCCGCCAACTCGCTCAAGATGTCGCCCAGGACCCTGAACTGATGCAGTTGATCCGTACCGGAGGCTTCGCCAAGGTCTCACGCCAAGCCGACAAGTTGGTCGATGGAAGCGGTTTCACTGTTGTCGCAACCATAGAACCCAAGAAAGATGCTACAAAGCAAAGCGAACCTAAACCAGAAGCTGAAACATCGGAAGAAAAAACATCGGAAGAAAAAACAGACACTGTAGCCAGCGATGCCAACGAGGCAAGTGAAACAGATATTGTCGACGCCAGCACGGAAACACTCTACGTGATTCGCATCCGTAAGTCATTAATCGCCGGTAATGCCGATGGAACTACCCCTGATACGGCATCGGAAGAAGTTCGCGAACGGATTATTCGCCTACATCCAACGACGACCATCGGCGAAAATCTGGAAGGCGATTTCCTGCTGCTGCTGACGGCTGGCCAAGCGACAACTGATGCCACTTCTCCAATCGATACCGCATGGTTCGTAGCCCCTATACCTCACTAAATTTCTTCGGCAGGGGGCCCTTGGAAAATCGGCCCCCTTTTTTTTATAGCTGAGGAATTATCGCTCATACTGCCGGTTCGATTTACTTCATGATCGTACCGCTGATGACGCATTCTGCTTTAAGCTGCTCGCCAAGACTTGTCTTCACCATGACGACTCGCCGGAAATCGCCGGGAGCTTCTTCGCTCCCTTTGAATTCAAACGGAACAAGATGAACTTGCTTAGCCCCTTCAGGCTTTTTGAAAGTAAATCGGGGATCATCGCAGGTAATCTCCGTGATTTCAAAAGCTTGCTTAGCTCTTACAACAAAGCGTTGTTGCTTAGCTTCTCCGGGTAGCACTTCACCGAGTGATAATGAAGCAGGCGCAATGGATAGTGGTGGAAGAACGTTGGCAAATACCGGTATCGATACTCTTTCGTATTGAGCATCATTGGTAACCAATACGATCTCCTCCTGAAGTAAGCCGACGGGTGCCGACTCCTTAAGTCCGATGGTAAGTTGATATGAGATCTGCCCGCCAGTCTGCGCATCGCGTTGCATTTTCACTTGCAGGTGCTCACACTGACTTCTCACGTCAACGATCTTCCAGTCAGTTCTTCCAGCATAGCTCACATTCAACTTGGCTGATTTAATCGCCCCTTGATCGATATCACCGAACCGAACCTCACCAGGTTCCACGACGATGTCGGAGCGAATATGACCGGTGACAGTCAACTGCACCTCAGCGTAGTAAGGCTTGTCAATCGTCACAGTGATTGCAGCGGATTTCTTTCCGATGAAGGACTTCGTGTTGAACTGCGCTACGATCGCCCCTTTCTCCCAAGTCTTCAAATTGTTCTTAGTGATTTTGGGAGTCGTACATCCGCAACTGCTGCGCACCGAGGCGATATGAAGCTCTTCTTCATAGATGTTGGTAATCTCGAATTCAAATTCGGTTTTTGCTCCGCGTGCAACACCGCCGAAGTCGTGCGTTGTAACTTTGAACAGTTTATTGGCCCAAGCTTGAGCTTGTAGCGAACCTGAATGAACCGCGCCCCACGCTGTCAAAACGACGAGCAAGATACGACAAATCGCGATCGCCCCACGTTTCCAAAAATTAGAAACACTACGATTGGATCGACCAACAAGAACGCCGGAAAACGCTTTTCTCTCGCAGTACATCACAAGCCCTTCTAACCCAAACTCAAACAATGGTAGATGCAGGTGGAAAAAAGGAAGACGACGATACAGTTCTGTTTATCGGCACTTGAATCGCAATCCCTACAGATTTTCCAAACCGCCACTTATCGTACAAAAGTAGTAGCCTCTGTCACGAACCCCGAAAAAAGGCCAAATGTATTGATAGCAATCGCCAAGTACTTGGGCGTGGAGTTATCCGCTGGGTAGAATAGAAGAAACGCGTATTTCGGCGGTTTTCGTTGGGGAAAAAATCGGAGCAGTCTACGATGTTTCGCTTTCTTAGGTCACATCAGCTCACTTGGAATCGGTCTTGGCGCATCGTACTGGCATCCTGGTTGCTGGGCGTTTTAGGGTTCTTAATTTTTTCCAGCTTTCTGTTTCCGAGACCTTTTCTGCTTCCGAGACCTACGGAACGAATCGTATCAGAGAATGCAGTATCCGAATCTTTAGCCCCCAAGACCTTGGTCTCTTGGCAGGGAGACGGTCCGTTTGGTCCTCGTCAAAGAATCGGAGACTTTCCCGAGGGACTCGATTGGCTCAACACCAAAAGTTCACTGCAACTGAAGGATCTCAAGGGGAAGTTGGTCCTGCTCGATTTCTGGACTTATTGCTGCATCAATTGCATGCACATTCTCCCTACGCTCAAGAAAGCTGAAGATGAATTCGGCGATGAGTTAGTTGTCGTGGGAGTTCACACAGCCAAGTTCACGACCGAGAAAGATACCGAGAATATTCGCTCGGCCATTCTTCGTTACGAGATTAAGCATCCAGTGCTGAATGATGCAGAGCATTTACTATGGGATCAACTTGGAGTTGGTAGTTGGCCGACGTTGGTGCTGATTGACCCCGAAGGTTATGCGATATGGGCATCAGCTGGCGAAATCTCCTACGATAAATTGCAAAAGGTACTAGAGAAAGCAACGACATTTTATAAGCGGAAGAACTTGCTGGACGAACGCAAGGTTCATTTTGATTTAGTGGAGTATTCCATTGAACCAACGCCGCTGCGTTTTCCCGGCAAGATTTTAGCAGACGGGGCAAACGATCGGCTCTTTATCAGCGACTCCAATCACAATCGCATCGTGGTCACTAAAACAGATGGTACTTTACTGCAGACGATTGGGAGCGGTCGCGTAGGTGCGGAAGATGGTGATTACGAAACGGCTTCATTCAATCATCCACAAGGTTTGGCTCTTGAGGGAGATTCACTTTGGGTTGCCGACACCGAGAATCATCTGATCCGAAAAGTCGATTTAAATTCGAAGAAGGTGAGCACGGTCGCTGGAACCGGTAAGCAGACCGAAACGGCTTGGCCCGGATTGAACTTTGGCGCGGCGGTTCCCAAGAAATTATCGCGAACTCCGAAGAACACACCCCTGGGGAGCCCTTGGGATTTGTGGATTGCTCAAGACACTCTTTGGATCGCCATGGCGGGGCCACATCAAATTTGGCGAATGGATTTGCAGGGTAAGGGGATATCGCAATACGCGGGAAATGGTCGCGAGGATATTGTCGACGGAGCGTTGCTTCCTAAACGAACCTATGAAGAAGGATCTTCCTCGTTTGCCCAGCCAAGTGGACTCAGCAGCGATGGCAAGTCGTTATTTGTTGCCGATAGCGAAGGCAGTTCCATTCGCAGTGTCCCACTGGATGGATCTGGCGAAGTTAGAACGATCATTGGAACTTCACAGCTACCCAAAAATCGGCTCTTCACATTTGGAGATGTCGATGGACCTGCGGAATCAGCTCGGCTACAGCACCCGCTCGCTGTCGCCTATCGAGACGGGAAAATCTTTGTCGCCGATACCTATAACAACAAGATTCGTTCAGTGGATGCAACGACGGGCGAAGTTGCAACGCTGATCGGTGATGGTAAACCGGGCAGTAGCGATTCACCTCCGCAACTTGATGAACCGAGTGGCATGAGTCTTTTCAATGACCAACTTTATATTGCTGACACCAATAACCACTTGATTCGCGTCTACGACCTTAACACCAATAAACTTTCGACATTGAAGATTGAAGGTCTAACACCACCGAAACCGAAAACACGTCCCGAGGACTTGAAGATTGCCGATGGTGCACCAAGGAAGAAGCTGGCTGTGCAAACGATCGATGCCACGACATCGATGATTGATTTTGAGGTACAGTTTGAATTGCCTGAAGGATTGAAGTTGAATACGTTAGCTGATTTCCCGGTTACCCTGATCCAGTCGGGCGAAGCGAAATTGAATCAGAAGATGTCGGTGAAAGTGAAAGACAACAAGCTTGCGTTTCAAACCGAATTGTCTGCGTTAGAGAAGCAAACGGTACAGATAGCGATTGGTTATTTTTACTGCCAAGCGGACGACAGCGGTTTGTGCTTGGCCGACACGATTGTGCTGGAGGTTCCGATCGAGCGAAAGAGTGATTCGGCCAACACGGCGATCAAGTTGGGTTACGCCATCGAACCCTAATGGGTGCGCAGCGGTGCTCGTGCTCAGCGCAGCTCGTACTCAGCGCAGCGGTGCTCGTGCTCAGCGCAGCGGTGCTCGTGCTCAGCGCAGCGGTGCTCGTGCTCAGCGCAGCGGTGCTCGTGCTCTGCGCAGCGGTGCTTGTACTCAGCGCAGCGGTGCTTGTACTCAGCGCAGCGGTGCTTGTACTCAGCGCAGCGGTGCTCGTGCTCAGCGCAGCGTAGCTCGTGCTCAGCGCAGCGGTGCTCGTGCTCAGCGCAGCGGTACTCGTGCTCGAAACTCGTCCTACAGATTGGACCGCAGAGCGATCCACGCCCGAACTTTCTAGTTGCTCAAAACTCTTGTAGCATTTCCGCGAGCAGTTCCATGGGTAGTCCCACGACATTGCTGGCGCTTCCTTCAACTAACTGTAGCCATGGGTGATTGTCTTGATAGCCGAATGCACCCGCCTTTCCCATCCATAGTTCGCTATCGAGATATTCATCGATTTGCTTTTTAGTTAGCGGTAGCATTTGTAGTCGGCTTAGGGCAACTCGCAACAATTTTTTGTCATCGGGTCGACGCCACAAACAGAGACCACTGTAAACCGAATGAGGCCGACCGCTGAGCAACTCAAGCATTTCTTGGGCGTGCTTGCGATCTTCGGGCTTTCCGAGAACTTTCCCCATGCATTCCGCTACGGTATCACAGCCAATAACAATTCCTTCGGCTGTTCTCTGAGCGACGTCTGCAGCTTTTTGGACCGCCAAGCGGGCGACCATTTCAGGAGGCGTTTCGCGACTGCAAATGCCACATTCCGCATTCGGATCGGGCTGATCGACACGGAAGTCATACCCTGCTTGTGTCATCAGTTCTCGGCGACGCGGAGATTGGCTAGCGAGAATCAAGGGTAGACGGTGAGACCAACTGGACGCTGCTTGAACTTCCTGAAGCGGGATCTGTGTGGAACCTGCTTGTCTAGAAGAAGCTTGTGGCTCGGATGTTCCCAAATCTGTTTTTGAACTATCGTTTTCAGGGTACATAGGGATCACTCTCAGAAATCGACAGCTAGTTTAGTGCGCTAACGAGAAGCACACTTGGTAACTACATGAAGCGATAAGCCGAATCAACAAGCCACTGCCTTTTGATAACTATCTTGCTAGGCCTTAACCTTTATTGGGATCCCAATCGGTAGGTGGAGGCTCATCGCCTGGCGAGGAGCTTGGTGGAAATTGACCTGGAAAGCGTTGCCGAAATTGCTCCCAAGTTGACTTGAGAGAATCGTACAACAGACCGACTTGTCCAGAGGAAACAAAAACTCGGCTACTGACGGCCGACTGTGGAAAGAAGTTAGTGATAAAGTCGAAACTGAATTCGTAAGGCCCATGTCCGATCATCACTGCATTGGCATAGCAGCCGCTGAGAACGTCATCTCGAATTTTTAATTCATCGTAGATTTCTTGAGGCGATAATCGTCGCGGTGCGTTGGCGCCGGCGGCGGGTGGAGTTGCCGGTTGGTTGGGAGATCCCGGTACACCGGGTGTCGCATTCTGCGCGGCAGTTGATGGAGTGGGATTCGCTGGATCTGCGTTGTGAGTCGTGGGCGAAGCGGCTTGTGGATGACTCGTCAAAGGGGTTGTTGGAGAAGGGGACTGCAGTGGTGCTGGGCCGATCGTAATTTGCTCAGATCGCTGAGTCACGGTGGGTAGTGGCCCGAATCGCTGGCGGAACAGCTCGATATTTTTTCCGAGAGCATCGACGAACTGCGGCATCACGGCATGAGGCAGCACCACTCGACTGACAACTTGAAACGGTCGTCCAAGATTCTGTACGAAGTCGATGACAAACTCATTGGTGCCACTCATCACGATCGCACCGGTGCTGAAGACACCTCGGTGAATATGATCCGGGACTCGAGCCCGCACGGCGGTGGATTTTTCGTTGGGGTCAGGACGATCGTCGGGCGATGAAGGATGTGACATTCCGAAGCCATTCAGTCAATGCGGGATAGCAAGATCGGGCGATTGCAACATGCTCCTATGATCGCACGCTGAGAATCAATGACAAGTAGGGAAGTTTGATGAAGGTACGAATTGAGGTACTCGGCGAGGAGCGAGCTTAACTGCTGAGATTGCGCAGCCTTAGCATTTTCCGAAAACAGGGGTTGCGATCGCTGGTAACGAGCCACGCCATCCTACCGATGATTTCACCTCGGCACTACCGGGAAAACTTGGGGAATCACCCTACGCGAGTTGGATGCTATTTTGCAACGGATGGGGTTTTGTGAGGCTGACACTAAGCAACCAATGCGGCCAGGTCAACCAAGATAAGTCTGGAATTGATAGAGAAAAACGAATTTTCCTTGATGAGATCATTTAGCTGATTTCGCATCACTGCGCGTTAGTATAAAACAATGTCTATCGTTCTGTTCTCAGGCTGAAATGAAGATCGGATCCAACATGAGACCCCAACACCTTTTATTGAATCGCTTTACGTTGTCACTGATTCTTTTTGTGTCGGTGTTAAGTGTCTCTGAGGGAATACTTAATGGCCAGGAGGGCAATACGCCTGCAATTAATCAAGAACGGGGCGAAGTAAAGGTTTCCGAAGAAGTGCGGAAGTGGCTATCGGAAACTTATATTTGGGATGGACACAACGATTTGCCGTGGGCCTTGCGAGAGAAGAGCGTTTCGGTTCGTGATGCAAAATTGCTTGAGCGTCAGGAGGTGTTTCATACCGATATTCCAAAGCTTCACGAGGGCGGGGTAGGGGCTCAGTTTTGGTCGGTCTACGTTCCAGCCAGAACGAACAAAGAAGGCAAATCGTTTCAGATGACGATGGAGCAGATTCAGACGGTGAAGGATTTGGTGAATGCTTATCCAGATACCTTCGCCTTATGCGGATCGACCGAGGAAGTTTTGGTTGCTCGGAAAGAAGGTAAAATTGCCTCGCTAATCGGTATGGAGGGTGGACATTCGATCGAGAACTCTTTGGAAAAACTTCGCAAATTACACAGCCTCGGCGCACGATACATGACTCTCACGCACAGTGACACACTTGCTTGGGCGGACGCCGCGACGGACGATAGCGAGCATGATGGTCTGACACCATTCGGCGAAGAAGTCGTGAGAGAAATGAATCGTTTGGGAATGTTGGTCGATATCTCCCACGTGAGTATCGAAACGATGAATGATACTTTAAAAATCACGGAAGCCCCCGTGATTTTTTCTCACTCCTCCGCGCGGGCTGTCGCCGAACATCCTCGCAATGTTCCTGACTCCGTTTTGAAACAGCTTCCAGCAAACGGAGGAGTGGTGATGGTCAACTTCTTCTCTGGATTTGTTGTGCCCGAGTCCGCTCTTATCATGAAAGATATGTTTGCGGAGAATCGTCGACTGGACGAATTGTTCGGAAAGGATCCTGAGCGACTTAAGCAAGAGCAGGCGAGATGGCGTGCCGCTCATCCGATGAAGCCTGGTACAGTTCACGATGTAGCAGATCATGTGATGCACATTGTCAAAGTAGCTGGGATCGATCATGTAGGGTTGGGGTCGGATTTCGACGGAATCAGCATGGCGCCAAAGCAGATCGATGATGTCTCGAAGTATCCGATTTTGCTGCAAGTGCTTCGAGACCGCGGCTTGAATCAGGAAGACATCAGTAAGATATGCTCAGGCAACATCTTTCGTGTGCTCCAGCAAGCAGAGAGCGTCGCTTCGCGACTGAAGCACCAAACCAACTAACGCTACACCTATTTGTAGCTAGACTTTGGTAGCGAAATTCTAAAGGGCCGTAAGCGTCGGCTGTTTTCCTCGTGGCAAATCTCCGCTCTGTTCGGTTGATGCGCATGGCCGTTGCTTCGGCCTTTCTCTCCCCGAATACGCCGACCTGACGGGGAACGTCTAGCTCTCAGTTGGCGCGGCTCCATTTCGCAGCCATCCATGCTGCGTAATAGCCAACCCTTTGGCTGTTGGGCTGAAACGAACTGGAAAGCGGATTGTTTTTGCCAGCACTCCCAGCACCACATATTTGTCCACTAATATAAAAGTTCACTTTTATGTATTGACTGATTTCAAAATCACTATACATTTACCACTAACACAGACGTTCACTATCCTTTCTTCTGTTTTTGCGAGAGGAGATTTTGGATGTCTGGGCGATTGGAGACTTCGCCATGGGAGCAGCGAAGTTAGGAAAATTTCAAAGAAGAAGAGATGGGGGTTTAAGAAAGGAGTTCCCCCAGGATTGTCACGGAGCGGCCGTCGAGGGAATCGAGGAAGCTTGAGCCGATATCTCGCGCACGATTGGTGCGTGAATATCGATCTAACGAAAGTTCTTCCATCTGTTTCACCTATCCTGCATTACCCTCGTAAGGAGTTTACAAGAAATGACTCAATCCGAATTGTCTCCACATCAACCTTCAAGTACCAGCCCGTCTTCCAGCAACCTGTCTTCCAGCAACCAGTCATCCAGCAACAAGCGTCGCTTGCTGCGCAAGCCCATGCTTCTCCTCGCCGCAACCACCTTGATGACTGGAGCGATTGCGATCGCCGCGACCCCGTTTAACACCAGCAGCCGACCTTGGAAGGAAGGTACAAAAGAAAACAACGCTGCTCCATCGGTAGCTCAGCAAACGAATTTGTCGAGCGGATCTAGTACGACTAAACTCATCACCGATGATAAAGCGAAAGCTGAATCAACCACGCCCCTGAACTCACTCCCTAACTCATCGATACCGGAAACCCGAACATTAGGGTTACGGGAAACGACAGAAGATGGTGAGCGGGTGCGGATTGTAGCTTTTGAACCCGACCTGGACATCTATCTTCATGAAAGCACTAGCGATGGGATCGAAGTGCGGACGAGAAGTTATCTTTTTGGTACGAGTACCGATCAAATCGCTGTCGCTACGACCATAGAGGAACTTCGCGAAAAATATCCGGAGGCGTTTAAACTTTACAAGTCTTATATCGATAAGGCCCAACCGATCCCGACTTCGCACTATACGCGGCCGTTCGAGGAGATGCCGAAGCTGACAGGGCATGGCTTTCTAAATTCCACCTTGCCGATATCGACGATGTCATTAAGAGAGAGCCCAGCAACGGATAAATCGCCGAAGACTCCCATGAAGAATCAAAAGTCGACTAAAGGCAAGTCAACTAAAGGCAAGTCAGAAGAAAAAGCGAGTGTCAAGAAAACGGCTAACCAGTCGGGACGAAGTCTGCCTGCAGACAAAAAAAGTGCGGAGGTATCGAGAAAGTCCACTGACAAGAAGTCATCCTCAGCGACTAACGGCTCTTCGAAAAAGACGCCCCTGAAATCAGCAGTATCGGCAAAAGAAAGTGGCAAGGTCAACTCTGCATCGTCCCAAACAACTGGGAAAGGGAGTGGCAAAGCAAAATCAGTGACTGAAGTAAAGTCGACGAAAATGAGCGACAAGTCGCGCAAGCCCATAACTTCACAAGGAGAAGCGAAAGGTAAAACGGCAGCTGGGAGCACTAGCAATGGGAAATCGAAATCAAAAGTCGACCGAAAATCAGTGTCGAACGATGGAAAAACCAAGTCTCCATCTCAGCAGAATTCCTCCTCCAAAAAGATCGCCGATAAAGCTGCTACGAAAACCAAACGTAACAAGGACATGAAGTCGTCTTCATCCGGAAGTAAGGATACGACCAAGGATCAAGCGAAGTCCGTATCGTTCGAGAAAGAAACCTCAAGTGCGGACAGAGTTACATCTGTCGCCGCAGAGTCCGACGGAGAAAACAACGATATGGACTCATCACGAAAGCTGCTGAAATCAGCAAAGCAGAACGACACTGAAAACAAAGATTCTGCTCGAGTGACCGATGGAGAAACAGAATTGGTTCCCGAAGTCGATGTGAAGGTTGATACCCCTAGAGATGATGAGTTACTCGAAAAGGAACTTGATCCGAGCCACATGGACATGGAAATGAACTGTCCAGCCACAATGGAAGGGCTTTTCAGAGAAGAAATGCCTGACGAATACTGGGACACTCGTCTATTACCTCAGATACAGCACCGCCTTGACTTCGCGTCTCAGCCTAATGCACTCAATTGTTTGCACACTTGCTTTGACAAGACGTCGCTTGAGTTAGATACGGTTTGCTAAGACCCCTCTGACTCTAACACTAGTTCGTTGATCGGTAATGGACTTAGGAATTCCCTTTCGAGTCAGTGACTATCGAATCGGTTACTTCTTCGCGCTATTGCGAGCAGGGATCGTCATGGCATATGAGGATGGAGAAGGCCACTCTCCAGCGTCTGACGAAAATCGCTCGCATAGCGCCTTTTTTCTTTTCAGCCTAACCCGATTCGGTCATTCCCAGGATAAGCATTGTCGTATTGGGACTGGTTAAAAACATTTTTCATTACAGGACAGTATCCCGAATACAGACGAGTCGAGGCTTTGGACTGCGGAGCGCTCCATGCTCCATGCTTATGCTCAGCGCTGCGTTGCTCGTACTCAGCGCTGCGTTGCTCGTACTCAGCGGTGCGGTGTTCGTGCTCAGCGCAGCGGTGCTCGTGCTCAGCGCAGCGGTGCTCGTGCTAAAAAACGATTCCGCTTCAGACAGTACCTGGAATACTAAGTCTCGCCGCGCTGGACCGCGGAGCGGTCCACGACTGCGTGCTCCACAATACTGCTTGTGCTCGGAGAGGATTTGGGAAGTGAGGCAAGAAGAGCAAGAACCCACATTACGATCGGTGAATAAGCGATCCAAGAACGGTTGTGATCCATCAACCAGTGTGAACCCTCAATCGCAAATGAAATACAACCTAGAAGCGAAAGGATAAAACCAAGAAAAGCAAGAATGGGAAACCTGCCCTTTTGAGCCAAAAGAAAACCACTTGCCCCAACGCCAAAGGCCATTAAAAACGTAATAACTTCCAGCGCACTATATTCGGAAACATACTTTACCCCCCAACCGCTGCTGGTGGCGTATCTGTAAAAGCACCATTCGAGGCCCGTACCTCCGAAAAGCGATGAAACAATAGTGAATTTTGTCGAGGCTAGTAGCAAAAGAAAAGAGTGCAAGCCCAGCAGATATCGCATGACAAAATCCTATGACTCACTCACTACCTTAAGTCGAGGAAACAGATCAACTCCAGTGGTTCGCTCGGGCAGGCAATCTATTGGTACCACCGAAAAAAGTTTTTTTAATTTTATGATACCCGTCCGTAGATTAGAGACGCTTCAGTAGATCAGAGACCAGCAATAGTAAACTGGCCAACCCCAGCGAATCCGTCTGTCGCTGCTACCTTGAAACAACGATCACAAACTGTTACTTCGTCATTTCGTCGCGTCGATCAGCAATCCACTCCGCGATTGCGGTCTTCCTCGGAAAACGCAGCAACATAATCACGATCAAAGCGATCGGTACCCCGAGAAACCAGCGTGGTATATCTCCGAAGACTCCACTTAAAGCCATGCATGCAAGAAAGAGAGCACCTTCCAACAAAGCCAAACCAATGATGTGACTGATCTGATAAGCATTGAATAGTTCTCCGGTTGCTACGGACGACTTTGCCTCCAACTGCGAAAGAGTCGACTGCCGCACAATTTTAGGGACGATAAACGAGAAAACCGTTCCCGATATGGCGGCGACTAGCGGCACTAATGGTACCGCAGTAGGTAATTCAGTGAACTTAGGATTGTTTGCTAACTGAAAGCCAAAAAATACTAAAACACCCACAACTAAAGCGGCATGGATAATCTGAAGGATTTTAGTCTGTCCTCCAATCTCGGCGACGATTGGCTCAATATCTGATGTTCCAAAACGCATAAGGCGATCCCTTGGAAAATTTTGTTTTTTGCAGAAGACTTCCAGAGTAACTTCGATCAAATGGCCAAAACTTTCGCCGACCCTCGATATTAGGATCGTCGTCAAGCAGTGAGGTGAATGACTGTAAACTAATGGTTGGTCATTTCGAATCTAGCTCACAAAAGGCTTACCCTTGGCTAGATTGATTATCGGGACCAAAATCAAAATTATTAAACAACGGAACCTGTACCTAGATTTGAACTCGCAACGCGTAACTGATGCTCACACTGAATTCCCAGGTAGAGTCGAGAATCGAATTATTTGAAAAATATGGAAAAGGATTATCCAATTCAAACGCGATCAGACTCCAACAACTAACCAGAAAAACCATCGGTTGCATCTTGTGCTTGACCTTTATTTGAACGCCACTGAAGATGGGCAGGTAAGCGTCTGACTTTTCCCTGTCGGTCGATGCAACCAATTTCCGTTTCCGCTTCCACCAACAGATCTAAACCACGAAACAACTGATATCGATGCTCCAGCCTAGCACCTCTTGCCGATAACACGCGGATTCTCAAACTAAGAACATCGTCGAACTCGGCAGGGAGCAAATACCGTACTTTGATTTGCGAAACGACCAGCATCAAACCACTGCTTTCAAGAGCTTTATAGCAATGTCCAGATGCTCGTAGCATTTCCACTCGACCGCGTTCGAAGTAGTTCAAATACTGCGCGTGATGAACCCGTCCCTGTCCGTCGGTTTGGTTGTATTCGACCCTGATTTGAAGCTCAAACTCCTCTAGCATCCTTCGATCCTCTATGCCTTTTACCTACCGCGTTCATCCAATCGACCACTGCTTGCCGCTATCTTAGCCGAATTACCGAGGGTATTGGACCATACCCCCGCAAGCTCCTAGGTGGCTCAAAATGAGCTTGAAATGTGCTGCAGATCCAACCTCGGCACAAATTCATGTGATGCCAGATCGATCTAAACTCTAAAGTCAGGAGGTTACTGCGATCATCGGCACAGGAAACCTCAATCTGGCAAAAGGTTATTTTCTCGACCTACCACTGGGCAGTGAACGCCAAGAGACCGCTGCTCAGGAATTCGTAAAAAGCCAATTTGCTTCCGTTAAGCGATCGACAGACTTCCACTACAAATTAAAAAAGTAGACGAATGACAATCCGAACTTCAAAGCTGCTCTGGCAGATTTACTATTAGAATGTTAGGGTTCCATCGTTGTCATCTAGACTTGCAATAACGGCCTAGCCCGAAACCGCTGATTGAAATGCCAGCAAAACATTGATTTGCAACAGAGAAGAGGAATAGTTTGCTATGAGTTCCGGTAATGATTCGAGTACCGCGTTCCAGACAATGCGTGGGCGAAATTTCCCTACCATTCGCCAGTTCACGGTTTTCCTCGAAAATCGCGTTGGACAGTTACTTGAAGTCGTCCGTCGGTTTGAAGGTACCGGCATCCGAATTGTGGCCTTATCGATTAGCGACTCCGCCGAATGCGCCTTTGTCCGATTCCTGGTTTCGCAGCCAGAAAGAGGCCGGGAAATCCTGGAAAGAGCCGGGTTAGCAATTATTGAAAGCGATTTAATCGGAGTTGAATTGCCGGAGGATAGACAACCACTGCTACAAATCTGTACGGCTTTACTACAAGCCGAAATCAATATCATTCAGGCTTATCCGCTGATTGTACGTCCGCGAGGCGTTCCTGCAGTAGCAGTTATGGTTGACAACACCGAAGCGGCTCTGGAAACCTTGGCCGCTAAAGGATTTCGGATGATTACTGAAAACGATCTGAAAGACGACGAAGAAAACTAATCAACAGTACCCAAGTCCTTGATTGCTGAGTTGGCTAATAAGTTCGAGCGAGAAAAAAACAGACTGCCTGATATGAATCGGCCGATTTGAATGTAGTATCGGCCACTTTCATTACTGTTTAGCTCTATCATCTCGCCGCATAGGCCTTCGTGATCTGCCAGGAAAAAGCCTAACCAAACTCTCAGTGGCGGCTCAAAGGTCTCTTTTCGCTTAGTGCCCCGGCTAGGTGCCTAGAGCCTTAGCTAGGTGGCGGAGAGATTGCTTCCAAACAGAGCCCAAAACCTTAGTCTTCCAGTTGGACTGGTTTCCCTCCTAAAAATCATCGACTCGAGTCGATCTGGTTTGCTTGCGAATCTGTAAGAAGCGGAACTTTTGCTCCATTGAGAGCATCCAATAACTGCTCTCATGATTGGTCCTGTTGATCACTGTTGGGCGACGCGAGGCCCCAGAGGCCGGCCCAGTGGCGAGCGAAAGAGGGCTGAGCTATCAGGATCAAACGTGGTGGTTGACTAGGCGACCTGAGATTCCGCCCCCCCTAACCAAGAGGGGGACACGACTGCCGTTTAGTCGGAATATTCTGGAAAGATCGCACCAGCCACCGGAACTTAGCGTATTTCCGATGCGGAAAGAGGGGAGCATCGTTAAGACCCGTATATGCTTGAAATGATACCCTGAGCGCCTAATTGTTATTGTCAAAAAGCCTTATCCAATAGTTTCATCTTGCTTCGTACTCATCGCTGAGGTCCGCATGGCAAAACGAGGTTTTCGTTTCAAATTATCCAAGTTCAAACTTCGCTGGCTGAAAAAGCAACAGACAAGTCGCAACGCTCAGGTGCTGAAACGTGGCTTGAAAGTTGAGGCCTTGGAAGCTCGTCAATTGATGGCGGTGGACGGCTGGGATGGTGCGGACGATGGCAACTTCAACCAAGCAACCGGGCTATTTGCCGAGGGTGAAGCCGCCAATGATCTTGTGGACTTCGCAAAAAAAATTGGCCAGTCCGGCGCAAAGATGTACGGTGCTGTCTGGTGCCCCGTTTGCAACCAGCAAAAGGCGTTGTTTGAAGATGGTGGTAAGTACCTGCCATTTATTGAGGTTACCAATCCTGATCGTTCATTAAATTCGATTGGTACGAGCAAGGATATTACAACCTACCCCACTTGGGAATTCGCCGATGGCTCGCGTCTAACCGGGCTTGTTTCGCTCGCAACATTGTCGCAGAAAACGGGCGTTGCTATTCCGCAGTCGAGCAAGCCGAGTTTCGATACGATAACCAACAAGACTGTCCTGATTGGCTCACCACTTCATGTCCCCGTGGATGCCTATGACCCCAACGGTAACCCGCTAACCATCACTGTTAGCAGCAGCAATCCTGCATTGGTGACAGCTGAAGTCTTGCAGGGCTCCAGAAGCCTGAAGATGAACGTCGATGGCTGGGGCGATATGGTGTTTGAATTATTCGAACAAGAGGCACCGCGTCCCACTGGTCGCTTGATCGATCTATCCCAGTCAGGGTTCTATGATAATGCAGGAACCAACAAAGTTACCTTCCATCGAGTTGTCAACGGGTTCGTGATTCAGGCTGGAGATCCATCTGGCACGGGTGCAGGTGGCTCGACGCTCGGTGATTTTGATGATCAGTACAACGTCAACCTACAACACAATCAGAGTGGTGTATTGTCGTTTGCAAAATCGCAAAACGATGACACGAACGATTCGCAATTCTTCATCACGGAAGGTCCGACTCGAGATTTGGATTTCAATTACTCCGTTTCTGGTCAGCTTGTCGAAGGCGATTCGATTCGAGAAGGTATCAGCAATGTTCCGGTGAAAACTGTTGGCAGCCAGCAGAATATTCCGGTCAACGAAGTGGTGATCAAGTCAATGTCCGTATTTAGTGATACGGAAAACGGCTTGATCCGACTAAAGGCCGCCAGCAACTTAACAGGTTCTGCGACGATCACAGTCACAGTGACCGATACCGAGGGCAACTCGGTCAGCCAAAACTTTGTCGCTACGGTTGCACAGGATACATTCAATGGCGCGCCCTTTTTAAACCCTCTAGCAACTTCATTCCGTACCAACAGAAACACCCCCGTTGTGGTCCAACTTGCCTCTCAGGATGTGGAGGGTGATGCTCCGTTTTATGATGCGACTGCTGTGGGAGCGACGGGGGCGACAGTTACCCCTAACAATACCACCGGGGCTGTTACGATTACGCCGCCAACAGATTTTGTCGGAAGCTTTGACGTGGTAGTGGGTGTTCGACAGAACACCGCCGCCAATACGGTGGATCCATTCGATAAGCAAACAATCACCATCAATGTCGCACCAACTGCTCCGACAGCAATCGATCTGATTTCAGCTTCGGATACAGGTAGCAGCGACAGCGACAACATTACCAACAGCGGTAGCTTGTCGTTCCTGGTAACGGGTACTCAAGCGGGTGCTCTGGTTGAACTCCGTTTAGGTACAACGGTTGTTGGTACATCGACAGCTAATGGCTCAAACACCACCGTAACCACCAATAACATCGCCGCTTTGGGCTCTGGGAACTACACCCTCGTTGCGACTCAAACCCTCAGCGGGATTCGCAGCGACAATTCGCCATCACTCCAGATAACCTATGATGCTACCGAACCGGAAGTTCTTCTGAGTAGCCTTATTCCCTCGACGGGCAACGTGGGAACTCCAATCAACATCAACCTAACTCATCCCGAAGAAGGGCAGGGGTTGATTTACGGACTTCAGACAGCTCCAACTGGCATGACCTTAAATTCGTCCACCGGAGTTTTGAATTGGACACCAGTCGCCGCCCAGATCGGTGCCCAGCAATTCTCGATCACGCTGACCGACAAAGCAGGTAACGCTCGCGTTCAAACCTTCAATATCAACATTGGTGATACGGCACAGGTCGGCTTCCGTTTAGCGGCTGTATCGGACAGCGGTGCACCACTTACCTCACTGCAGATCGGTCAAAACTTCAAACTGCAAGTCTATACCCAGGATTTGCGCGCCAATGCGGAAGGAGTCTTCTCGGCTTACCTCGATCTACTCTACAACAATGGCTTGGTCGAGCTTGTGGGAACATCTCCAGTTGCATTCAAGAATCCTTACACCAATACACCAAGCTCCAATACGTCACTCGCAGGGGTCATCAATGAAATGGGAGCCTTTGCGAGCAGTATGTCCCCTCTTGGTGCGGACGAAAGACTTTTCGCTGAGATCTCGATGCGTGCGATCTCGACAGGAAGTGCGATTTTCCGAACAGATCCCGCTGAAGATGTCAACAGCAACGTCTCGGTGTATGGAATTGACACACCGATCAACACTTTGCGTGTGAATTACGGAACCTTGACACTCCCAATTGCCCTGAGTTTCCAGGTCAATCCCGATACATTCAATGTCGACGAGGACAGTTCCAATAACAACTTGACCGTCTTGACAAATGATACGGTACAGGGCTCGACCGTATTGACCATCAAGAGCGTAGGCGCACTCTCCTCGGGTGGAACGGCTACGATCTCCGCTGATCAGAAATCGATCCGCTACACACCAGCACCAAACTTTAACGGCGTGGAGTCCTTTACTTACACGGCTAAAGATCAAAACGGTGCCGAATCATCAAGCACGGTGTCGGTTCAGGTTGCGGCCATCAACGATTCACCGATCGCCAATCCGGATACACTCTCCGTTGTTAAAAACTCAACCAACAATATCATCAACGTACTGGCCAACGACACGATGGGCCCTGACACCGGAGAAACTTTGAAAGTTCTCTCGGTTGGAACTCCAAATCAGGGTGGAACAGCTTCCGTCGCCAATGGTGGCTTGAACATCAATTATGCACCGAAGAACAATTTCGTTGGCACCGAAACTGTCAGCTACACACTGAGTGATGGTAAAGGTGGCACTGCCACAGCAACCATCACTATTACAATCAACGACAATCCTCCACCGACCGCTGTGAATGACACCGCATCTATGGTTCAAAATGGTGCGGAAATCACCATCGATGCGATTGCCAACGACAGCACCTCCGATTCTGGAGAAACAATTTCGATCAGTGCTGTTGGAACACCCGACAAAGGCGGCACAGCATCGCTCGACAGCAATGGTAAAGTGCGCTACCGCCCAGCAAATAACTTTGTTGGTACAGAAAATATTTCTTACACTTTGCGAGACAGTCGAGGAGCAACGGCAACCGGCCTGATCGTTGTTACTGTCAACAATAACCCTCCTCCCACGGCCGTGAATGACACTGCGACCGTAGCTGAAGATGGGGCTGAAATCACGATCGATGCGATTGCTAACGACAGCACCTCAGACACTGGTGAAACGATTTCGATCTCAGCCGTAGGGACTCCGAACAAGGGTGGTACTGCTAGCCTTGGGAACGATGGCAAAGTTCGTTACCGTCCCGCTGCTAACTTCAGCGGTACAGAAACGATCACATACACGCTTCGTGACAGTCGCGGCGCTACGACCACCGGCACAATCTTGGTGACAGTAACTGCCGTAAATGATGCTCCAGTTGCTAATGACGACACAGAGCAGGTTTTGACTGGAACGACTGCTCGAACGGTGAGTGTTCTGGCCAATGATACAGACGTCGATGCAGGCGATGTGCTTACCATCACTGCGGTCACTCAGCCAGCAGCCGGGAAGGGTAGTGTTGCGATATCAACGGATAAACGCTCGATCCTCTACACCCCTCCGAGCGATACATTTACCGGCGAAGTAACTTTCAGCTACACCTTGAGCGACTCGCAAAATGCAACCGACACTGCGTCGGTCAAGTTGAATGTAGTCAACTACACACCACGTACGATTGGTGGAATGATTGCCTCCAGTTCCAATGCTTCTACAGGCAATGGGATCAGTGGCTTTGCGATCAAATTAGAGGGAGTGGATCAGTTCGGAAGTAATATTCAAAAGAATACTCAATCGTCTCTCAACGGTAGCTACCAATTCACCGACCTAGCTCCTGGTCAATACAAGATTACGAAGAATCCTTTAAGCTTTTTGAATGATTCTGCCAAGCAGATCAATGTGCAGTCGCAATTGCAAGATGGTAATTCACTAAACAATAACATCACGGTTGGTGGTGGCCTTAAAGCGGCTCATCTAGATGTCCGAGACTTCTTGGGCAACACATTCAAACGCAAGATGACTGTAGCCGTAGCTCCCGGTAGTACTCAGCAATGGTACCATAGTCGCACCGGTTGGGATGGATTGAACAATCTGACCGTACAACTCAACAGCGCCGGCAACGAGCTAGTAATTCGTGGAAACAACAGCAGCAATCAACTGGTAGAATCTCGGTTGCCTGTATCAGATCCTCGTGTTGAAAAACGTGGATCAGAAAATGGCACGAAGCTATTCCACTTGAACACTGCGTCCAACGGCTTATCGTTCACTCCAGTCTCTAACACGAATGATTCCAGCGCACCGTCGGGAGAAGGCGAAGGGCCATCAACGATCCTTGCAACGGCGAAAGCCAACAGCACGGCCGTAGATTTAGACTCCGCCAACAGCTCGAACCTAGCAGTCGCAACGGCATCACAATTATCGGCCCCAACGATCAAGATCGACCTGCGATCGACGCTGGGAAGTAGTTATGCAACGCAGCCTACCGCTACCTCTTCGGCGGCCGTAGACACCGCTTTTGAGAAGTTTTCTCCTTCTGTGAAGCTCAGTCCTGAACTGGAAAACATGCTGGCGGCAGCACAAAGCCAAGAGCAATACGAAAAGGCAACGGATAAGTTGCTGGAAAACTCTTAAACTCGAAATTCCCCTGTTCTTATGGGAAATGGCTGAAAAAGAGCGTGGAAAAACGAGAAAATCGCGAATTCCTAGGCTTTTTCAGCCATTTTGGCGGCTTTCCCAGTTGCAATTCCTGACCAGGAGTTTTAAATCTTTGACGAATTGCTGGTTTCACGGTGGATATACCGTGGTTTCGTTATTTTGATGAGAAAGGGACTGTACTCATGGCAAAAGCGGCTGCCACCAAGAAGGCTCCGTCGAAGTCCGAAGTGTTCGCAAGCATCGCTGAAGCAACTGGCTTGTCTCGCAAGCAAGTTGCTGCTGTTTTCGATGCTTTGAAAGCCGAAATCGGAACTGCATTAGGTAAGAAGGGTGCTGGACAGTTTGTTCTGCCAGACCTCTGCAAAATTTTGGCTGTTCACAAGCCTGCTCAGAAACCTCGACAGGTTCGCAATCCAGCGACCGGTGAGATGATCATGAGCAAAGCCAAACCAGCTATGACTGTGGTTAAGGTCCGTGCCCTGAAGAAGCTGAAGGAAATGGTCTAATTGACCACTCCGCGTTCAGAAGGCCGTAACCTTCAATAATCCAAAGAAGGCTGACTCGTAAAAGAGTCAGCCTTTTTTCGTTCACGGGCTACCCGAACTGTCCGTGCTCAGCGCAGCGGTGCTCGTGCTCAGCGCAGCGGTGCTCGTGCTCAGCGCAGCGGTGCTCGAAGTGCGGGAGTCGCAAACCCTGCTCATCCACGGATCAAAGCAAGCCGGTTTGAACCGAGAATTCCATCGTTCAAATCGACCCTCGCTGTGCAGCGTCATTCGAGCAGGAGCAGGAATAGAAGTTCCGCTTTGCGGCATCATCGTGGATAGCTTGAAATCCTATCGTATTCAGCCAACAGCACGCCTCATCCAACTTGTCAGCTTCGGATCAAGCAGTGTCTTTGCAACATAGAAGGCGCCATCGAAGGAGTGATCGGCGCTGTGATCGCCGGGTACGGCTACCGTGCATGCTCCGGCTTGTACGGCAGAACGACAACCATGTCCGCTATCCTCCAAAGCCAGCATCTCAATCGTATTTATTCCCAAGCCCTCTGCAGCAGCATGGTAAATATCCGGATGCGGCTTGCCGTTGGGGACATCCTCCGCTGTAACGATAAATTGCAACCGAGGGAGAAGTCCCACTCTAGCCAAACAATCCTCGGCAAATCGACGACGACTACTTGTGGCCACGCAACAGGGTAACCCATGAGCCTCTAGCCACGCGAAGGCCTCCAACACACCGGGCATCAATCCTAATCGAGAAGGTAACAATTCCGAAAAGACGGTATCGGACTCGGCCAGTAATGAATCCGCATCATCACTCAGCCCTTCCTCGCGAATCATTAACTCGATCGCCAAACGCCCTGGCAGCCCCATCATGCCGCGACGCAATTCAGCACGATAGGGCTTTCCACGTCGAGCCAAAAGGATGGTTCCGACATCCAGATACACCTCCTCGGTATTCAATAAGGTGCCATCCATATCGAACGCCACACCTCGAATCGGCTCATGCCATTTCATATCACCCATCGTATTTCACATCATCCCGCGGCGCTAATTTTTTTGCTGACTTAAGCCTTACGCTAAATCTGTTTTTCAAAATTTCCCCGCTTTTATCTTAAACATAAACATGACTGGACGGCAGAACGGGTAACATGATTTTGACATTCAGTAATTCACTTTTTTTTACCTCGTCTCTAGATACGCATACCAACGCGTTCCTGGTAAATTGAAAGTCAGCTACAGCGACTAGCATCGTCGCGGAACGAACAATGGAGAAAGCGAAAGCATGAGCCTATCTAGCAATGATGATGCAGCCCAGAAACCAAAGCTACCAGGCACTTATCAACAAATTGTCGAACGGTTTCCTCAATTAGCAGCAGCTCACGAAACGATGTCCGATGCGGTCGAAAGTCTAGGAGCTTTAGACACCAAGACGATGTCATTGATCAAAATCGGAATCTCTCTGGGAGCTGGCCTCGAATCTGCCGTGCGTAGCCACGTACGTCGTGCTAGAGAAGCAGGAGCATCGGAATTGGAAATCGAACAAGCTATTTTTCTCGGAATGACAACCGTCGGTTTTCCTCGAACCGTTGCCGCTTGGAGCTGGGCTCAAACCCAGTTTGCGCGCGATCGAGGCGGTAAGGATTAGAGCACTCAAAGAGTCATCGCTCATGTCGCAGCACAGTCTAGCAAGCTACATACTCGCCGGTGGCAAAAGCAGCCGATTTGGTTCTGATAAAGCCTTAGCGATGATCGATGGAAGCCCACTCATCTGTCACCTGATCAAACAGCTTTGCGAATGCAATCTGCAGGATTGCTACATTGTGGCTGATCGCGAAGATCGCTACCGACAACTCGCAATTACCTGCATTCCTGATCTTCGCCCGCAACTGGGTCCGCTAGGTGGCTTGTGGACAGCTCTCACACATCGCCTGGATCATCTTGGCCCTGGCTGGATCCTACTACTCCCCTGCGACCTAATAGAATTCCGAGCTTCCTGGATTACTGATTGGTTCCGTGCGATCTCTGGTGCAACAACCTCTGAATCAAAGACTGCCTTAGCCATAGCATTTTACGATCAGTACTGGCTACCACTTCCCGCTCTCTATCACACCAATCTTCTCCCAAGGATCATCGAAGCCATTGATGCCAATCGATTATCGCTGCAGTCACTTTTGAATTCACTCAATGATTTCGCAGTACCTATCAGCGCACAAGCATCACTCGAGATTCGAACGGCAAACACACCTGATGAATTACGGAATCACTTAGCGAACAAGCAATCCAAGGAGAATGCATCGAGTTAATCACGGCTCGTAGGATTACTACGATGCGATTTAACTTCTTGGGCGACCCCATCTTTAATAAAGCGAGCCTTACTCCATCGATCGAATCGCATCCTACTGCATCAGGGCTTGTGTATTATTTGAAGAGTATCGCTGAACGAGCTTATCGGCTGCGCGAATGATAAATATCGATGACACAAGGGAAATGATTTGTCAGGTTATCTTTATTTCAGCCAGTAACATTTCCACGGTCCCTGCGAGGTTAGTTGGTCGGCTGCGATTTCGATAAAACCATCGCTGCGACTCAGGGCAACAATGTCACCAGATCCTTGATTGGGAGTCAGTTGAACGACCATACTCCCATCCATTTGTTCTTGCAAACATTGCACGGGACGGTACCAATGCAACGGTATCGATTTACTATCTGGATTAAGCAAAACAACCGGCGACGACTTCGACTCGATTTGTCTAAAGCCTGCTAAGTATCTTAAAACGGGCAAAGCAATTCGAAGCGCCGTTGCTGCTACGGAAACAGGATTTCCGGGAAGCCCCAGAATGACTTGGCCCTCTGGACCTATTGCTCCCAACACTGGCTTTCCAGGTCGAATTGGAAGCTTATGAAAAACAACTTCGCAACCGATCGACCTCAGAACGTGCGGAACATGATCGGTATCTCCCATCGAAACTCCGCCGGTTAACAAAATCGCATCGCTCTGCTTCAGCGCCGTTGCTAGGTACTGACGCACAACCTCTTCTCGATCTTGTAAGCGTGTTCTATCGACAATTTCCAGCCATCGATTCGGGGAGAGCAAGGCCTCCAGAAGTGGACCATTTGAATCGCGAATTTGCCAGGGCTCACTTAGCTCTCCCGGCTCAACTAATTCGTCACCCGTATTAGCAATCGTCACTCGCAAGCGGCGGTATACATCGATCTGCCGAGCACCGAAGCTCGCTATGGCAACGATTGCCGAAGTGGAAACTAATGTTCCGCTGTCAAGAATAATATCCCCTTGCTTCCCATTCTCGCCGCAGCGCCGAATATTCTGCCCTAACCGAAGTTGATCCTTGGTTATCCTCAATTCGAAGCTATCCGCTAGCTCCACCGTATCTTCGCGTTTTATCACTAAATCAGCTCCCGATGGAACCGGAGCTCCTGTGAAAATCCGTACCGCGCATCCAGTAGCCAATAGAGGTGCCTGATGGCCTGCTTGCGAAACACCTGATACGGTGATTTTTCCAGATTGAATATCGGCGATGCGCAGAGCAAAGCCATCCATCGCAGAAACATCTAGTGGTGGCGATGGTCGATCTGCTACCAATGCGGTGGCAAGAACTCGATCGAAGACATCTTTAGGAGCCAGCTTTTCCGTTGTGATAGGCTTGAGGACTCCCACCAGTCGTTGGATGGCTTCGTCGGGATGATTGAGCTTGGGCAATTGCGGAAGAGATGAAGACATAGTGGCCTATCGTACTAATTCTGGCTTGATCAGTTTTGCTTCCTGTGCAGTCACCACTGCCGCAACAAATGCCTCATCAGTACCCGCTGCGCCAAATCGTCCTTGACGATCCATCGCTATAAAGTTCACGCTGAGATCTTGCGGTTTTTTTCGATCTCCCTTGGCAATGCGTTCGATCGCGGCGCGACAGGCGGCGGTGGGATCAAGTCCCTGCCTCATGAACTCCACAATGAGAAAGGTGCCACAATATCGAAGAATATTTTCCCCGATGCCTGTCGCTCCAGCGGCACCGATTTCACCATCGACATAAAGCCCACCTCCGATCAGTGGACTGTCGCCAACACGACCTGGATTCTTATAAGCTAAACCTGAGGTTGAACAACCGCCAGCAATATGCTTATCCTGATCAATTCCAAGCAAGGCGATCGTGTCGTGGGAGTCCGCTGGAACCTTCTTCTGCTCACTAACCCATTTGTTCCATTTTTCTTTTTGTAGTGGCGTAAGCAGTTCCTGCTTTTGGAAACCTTGCTTTTCAGCAAATTCCTTCGCGCCTCGACCGACGAGAAAAACATGCTTTGTTTTTTCCATAACACGACGCGCTACGGAAATCGGATGAGGGTAATCCTCTAAGGCTGCTACCGCGCCCGCCTTATGTGTTGCACCATCCATGATACATGCATCCAATTGGACGACGCCGTCCGCGTTTGGAATACCACCCACACCAACCGAATCTACTTCAGTATCGGCCTCTGCGACTTTGATACCTTGTTCGATTGCATCGAGAATCGACTTGCCTGAAGTCAATGTTTTCAAAGACTCCTGGCAAGCTGGAAGACCGAAGGGCCAAGTTGCAATAAACAGCGGAGTGTTGGCGAGAATTACGACCGAGTTGTTTGCTGCCAAAACTGATTGTGATGTTTGTAACAGTGCCGTGGAAATTCCAGCACTCCATGTTCCGAATATACGCCGATTCACTTTCATCTCAGCCCCCTTCGTCTGCAATCGACCATTGAATCCCACGCTTACGAAAGTACAATTTAACGTATTGCTTGGGTAGCCAACACCCAAGGGCAGAAGATGCCAAAGAGCTTCGCTGTTTGGCACTAACCTCTTCTCATTCAGGTGATCCTTGTCACAACGCGAACTCGAGCCATCCGATCTTAATTCGGTGGATTCCTCGCAACAACTGAAGGCTCCTCCTGAGTTTCCTTTTGCCGGTATTCTTCTAGGTATCGTCCTACTGGCTGGCGTTTTGCTACTTTCTCCACTTCCAATCCATGGTCGGATCGTTAAGCCGCTGTGCGATCTGGTTCATCTCCCGATGTTCATCATCCTAACCTACGTCTCGCTTGTCTGGCGCGAGTCGAAGAGGTCATGGAAAAAGCAAGTACCTCTTTGGCTCGTCCCACTGACTCTGCTGGTGGCAGGTAACGCATTTGAGCTTGCTCAAAAGTTTTTTAACCGAGGCACCAGTCTGGAAGATGCGATCTCTAACACTTTCGGTATTGCGATTGGCTGCCTACTTTTTTGGGCCAACTATCGATGCAGTGGAAACCTAAAGACGATACTCAGGATCATCGCGTTGATCTTCTTTGTATCGATCTGGTCAACGACTCTCTGGACGCTGCTACCTTTTTTGAGATCACAACAGTAGCAACCTTTTTCTAAAAGCTGCTACAAAAACACCAGCAACCATCGATCGATGACTGCTGGTGTAGATTTTTGTGAGTCGATGTCATTAACCGCAAGATGGTCGAAGAGTGAGACTTTTAAGGGGTGATGGTAAACTCAACAGAAGATTGTCCAAACTTCTTACCCTTCAGATCTTCGATATTCAGCTTGAGCTGGTACTTTCCTGGTACGATATCTTTGGGCAAGTGGAAGCGATAGGCAATGAAATAATCGCGACGCCAATTGCGGCACTTCTGTCGATCGGTCGGCAACGATTGCTCTGAAATACGATTACCAGCTAGATCTACAATTTCGTAATTCGCTTTAAATTCCGTTTCGTATCCCTCTGGTACCGTGATCGCTGCGAAGTTTTCAATTTCGCAATAAAGCAAGACCATCTGATCAGCTTTAAATGAGTTGGTAGGGAAACGGGTAATCAAACCATAGCTTTCTACGGCACTGCAGAATTCTAAATTGCGAACTTCTAGATTGCTGATCGCTGCTAGATGCTGATTGGCCGCACGCTGTCTCTCTGCTACCAAGCTGAAGCGACGACTTCGAGATTCAGGACCTTCGGTATCATACGCGTGATAAAGGGCTTGCAACGTATTTCGAAACCATTCCTTCTCTTGATTATCCCAAGTCTCTACCGGCTGTAAGGAACTATCGAGTTGGTTGGCAGCTAGATACATCATCCGCAATCTCGCTTCAAGCTGCTGTCGCTCTTTCGGCGTAAGCTCTTTTCCGTTGCTCAAACGATCACGTAGCTTCTGAATCGCTTGTTGCATGTCGTCTTCCCAACTTGTCGCAGAGGTTGCTGTTGTGGCTGCAACAGGATTCGCACTAGAAGCAGCCACATTGCTCAATGCAGAACCCGGTGCTGCTCCAGAGCTTGCCGATACAGGTACAGTCATTGAAGCAGTTGTATTGAGATTGCTTACTTGGCTAGCCGCAGGGGCTGAAGCATTGTTTGAAGGCAACAGGGGAAGCGGAGCTAAGGTAAGCGACTTCATATCTGCTTTTCCAGGAGCAACCGGCAAGGTAGTAGGGCCCGCAGTCTGAGGAGTTGTGGTTGTCGCTGCTGCTGTAGCTGCTGCATTCACAACTCCAGGAACGCTTGGAAGCTGTCCTTGATTGCTCGGAATTGCGGTATTCGCCGCGTTGAGACTGGTCGGGTTGACTGGAGTCGTACCCGCTGCTGTTGTTACGGGCGAGGGAGCTGAATCGGAGAAGCGGAAAGTTGCTGAGGTAACTTCAGAGGTACCAGATGCTGCGGTGCCTCCTGCCATTGAAACCTCTGCAGAAGTAGCAAGTTTTTTATCGTCAATCGAGCTAGTCGTACCTGGAGACTTACCTTCAGCGGAAGGTAGAGAAACCAAGTCCTCATTGGAGGGCTTAGCTCGCTCCATGTCGGCTAGCATCTCTTCGATTTCAGGATCATTGACCCAGCCCATATTCTTGGCTGCCTGATATTGTTTTTTCAGAAGCTCTTGTTGAGCAGGTGTAAGTTCCGATCCGAGAGACTCGTCGCTAACACTGTTCTTTTTGTTGACAGACGAAAGTTTGTCGCGACCTGATGAGTTTACACGTCCCTGCTCAGACGCCTTTGAACCAGCATTGCGGCGACTTCCACTACTCTCTTCGGTTGCCTCAATGTCGTCGGTGGGCTTTCCGCTCCACCAAGAACCAAACATGCCCGCTAGACCTTTCGATTGCTGTGGCCGGTCAGCGTTGTCGGATTCAACACTGCTCTCCGATTCAACACTGCTCTCCGATTCCGCAAAGGTATCGGTGCGTTGACCAAATCGTGTTGTATTGCATCCAGAAAGGAATCCGATGGTTGCCCCGACGACAACTAGCAAGGGTAGCAATTGGGCGCCAACTTGCGGTGCACCTTCTTTGCTTAACAGTGAATCGGATGGGCGATTGAATTCCATCTTGGAAAAATCGTGAACCATGGGGTGCATTCCATTACGTGACCTACTAGCTTGTCCGCCTGTCCATGCGGATTCGGGGGGATAGTAGCCACGAAGGCTCTTGGCGACAATGCCGATTCGTAAACTTTCGTCTACCTGCCAATTGTTGCCCTGTTCCGTGATATCGGCAGCAGGCAATCTTCTCGAGTTGCGATGATACTTGCTGGATTCGATTTAAGTTAGAACGCTAACTCAAGACGACCTATCGAAGTGACTCAGAAGCATTTGCTAGCGATCGGAGAGTCTGCTTTGCACGACTCAACATTGGACCGATTGAGTTCTCTGGAACTCCAGTCCTTTGGTGAATCTCCCCGTAGCTGAGCCCCTCTAATTGAGACAACCGTAGAAGTTCAGCTTCTTTGGGTGGCAGCTGACCAAGAAGATGCTCAATTTCGTCGAGACTCTCTAAGCGATCGGCATCGATAGCCCCATTTGGATCCTCGTGGGATGCTTCATCGAGGCGATTTTCAGGAAGTTGTTTAGCGAGTTTGCGTGCCACGACTCGGCGCGAAATAACGGCTAGATAAGTCGCCAAGCTGCTTTCGCGACGAAACCTTTTGAGGATTGCAAAATCATCCTGAATGAGTGCCAAAAAAACATCGGCAACCAAATCATCGCGCCGCGAAGAATCTAGAACAAACCCTTTGGATTGAGCCGTGTGCTGAACGACTTGCAAGATCAGCGAGATGAATCGATCAACGAAGTCCTCCCAGGCCATAGGGGCCCGATCTAGGCATCGATCCAAAAGTTGTCGGTCCGTGATAGATAGTGTCACGACAACAATCCCGCGTGAGAAACAAAGGGAAATGGGAACTATCAATACAACTAACCCTAAGAGCATGTTAGGTACTTAACACTCCCCAGGCAAGAGAAGCCCCCCCCTTTCGACGAAAAGGGAGCTTTTTCCCCTCTCGATCATCCATGGCACCCGTTTAATCGCCAACCTTTAACCCCTTTCCAGGAGCAATCACGATGGCTGAATCCGCAACTAAAAACTTGGAAAACTCTCGCCGTTTTCAACTTGATACATCGAAGTTTCAACTCGAAGTATTCAAGGCACAGGTGGATGCGGAAGTCGACTTGCTGAGGGCTCGCGCAGATTACCTGTTGAAAATGCAGGATGTCATCGCCAAGGAAATCAAGAATGAGCAGGAGTTAACCCGTTTAGCTTGGATGCGTTTGCAATATCGTGAGTTCGGCCAGGAATTGGCTGACACCAAGCAGCGTTTCATTCGAGCAATGGCGAGACAGCAAAAAATCGAGGTCGCCGTCAAGCGAATCGCCCTGTTCGCATGGGGCGAGACGATTGATCCTCAGCTAGTTGGGATTGCTTGGAGCGGATTTTTTACTCTTCTTGGCAGTCTTAACTTCGAAAGCCGAATGCGGGTAGCCAGCCTGACAGTCACCGAGGAGGAACGAGACGGTAGCTCATTTTCCCATCCCCGCTCCGCGGCCGAACTTTTGGAGACCGCCCCCGAATCGGTCACGAATGCTTTAGCCCTATGGAGTTGGGCCAGGGCCTTGAGTTACATTCCTCGAAGTGGCGGAAAAGCACAGAGGAAGCTAATCGAAACGCTGGAAACCATCGCCGAAAGCGGCTCCTTGGTCCTGGAACAACTGCGTAACGAGACCCAAATCGCTCGGGAACGCCTGGAGGAAAAGCAGAGGGTACTTTGGAAGGAGACACCCCCTAAAGCGACCACACCCGCTCCATCCAGCAGGTCCGGGACTCGAATTAGGAGCAATTCGTCCAAGCCTTCGGAAAACGATCTGGAGCGATCGTCAAGTTCTAGGCGTAAATCGACGACAAAGAAGGGGGCCGAAAAAGAGCAGAGTGGGGCCGCCAGCACTCCCTGATTGCTTGACAGTGTCCCCCAGCCCTCCTACGATGCCACGATATCCACCGGGATTGTTTTATCCGGCGGAAGTAGAAATGGGTTTCCCTTCATATCCTAGCAAAGGTTGTCAGTAACATGGCACACGTTGTCACCCAGCCTTGTGTTGGTTGTCGCTATACCGATTGTGTTGTTGTTTGCCCCGTAGAGTGCTTCTACGAAGGTGATCAGATGCTTTACATTCACCCAGAGGAGTGCATCGACTGTGAAGCATGCGTTCCCGAATGTCCCGTGGAAGCCATCTTCCATGAAGACAATGTTCCAGGCGAATGGAAGAGCTTTGTCGAACTCAATGCGAAAATGGCTCCACAAAGCAAAGTGATTACGGAAAAGAAAAAACCTTTGGCCGATAGCTGATCGTGCTCTGACCTTGGAACAGCCTACTACGATCTCAATGCGATGCTACCTTCAAGAAAGTAGCCGCTAAATTCGAGAGGTAGGTTTCCTTCGGCGCCCTTTAGCTAATATTTTTCTAAGATGAATAAGAAACGGCTTGCAGCTTTAAACTGCAAGCCGTTTTTCGTTGTATGAATCGGTTTGGTACTAAAAATTGTTCGCACCTTGTACGTCGTAGCCGTGAGCCGTTATCGCAAGGCCGATGGATCACGCGAACTACTTAACGGACATCATTCATCGAATGGAACCGCGACAGCATGGGGCAGGAACGATTTCCAGCATTCGTATCTTGGATCTTTCAGTGGAGAAGCAAGTGCAGGATTGGCCGCAGGTCGCACCGGTTTGTTAAGCAACTTCATACCCGCTTCGCTCGGAGTACGCCCACCCTTGCGTGAATTGCAAGTGATGCAGCAACAAACAATGTTTTCCCAATTGGTCTTTCCACCGAGCGATCTTGGAACAACGTGATCCAAACTTAATTGGCTCACTGGCCGATGCTGTCCGCAGTATTGACAGCGATGTTGATCGCGGGCGAATAGATTTTTTCGATTAAACCGAACCACGGTTTTAGGAACGCGTTCGTAACGCGTCAGACGAATAATTCGCGGAACCTGCAATTCGAAATGCGGAGTCCTCAAATAATCTTCGTCGGGCTGTTTATCCAAACAATGCAGTTGGCTGACCTCGCACCAAGAGTCGAAATCGTAGTTGACGTACTGCTCATCCTCGATCGCGATTACTTCTGCCCCACCTCGATACAACAGACTCAACGCGCGACGAACATTAATCACACGAATTGCCATGTAAAATCGATTGAGCACCAACACGCTGCACTCAAGAGCCTGCGCATCCATCATTTGCCTCACCTCACCTCAGAATCGAACTCCTGTCGACGGCTGTCTTCCCTAAACCCTACTAGGATTTGTCAACGACAACGGTCTCCGCGAATCGAAGTTCGCGAAGCACTATCTCTAGAGAGGGCTTTCCTGCGGAATCGGTTCAACTTCCGTCCATTTTACGAAATACCCGAGGCAGAAACCACTAGCAGAGGCCGGAAACAGGATGGCAACCGCACTTGGGGGGAGAACTGGCGGGCTGCGTGGGTCATAGAAAGTGCGGGAGACCACAAAGTGATGAGACTCTTAGTTTTTTATCACACCCCAAGAGTCACAATCGCGAAAAGAGACCAGCTCTTAGGTCGCAACGGATTTCCGATGAACTCGAGGAAATCTAAATAGATAGATAATGAAATGCTGTTTATGGTAACCGCATGAGTCTTCGGGAAGCAGGAATTAGCACATTTGCAAACCTTCCCAATCGCGAACTGTTTCGAACGAGAATCGTTGGCTCCTCTAGCTATGCCAGGCAACACCTATTCAAAATCGACAATCTTGTCGCCTCTTGATTGTCGACGAGAAAAGGCTGTACCATGAACTCTTGATATTCATACTTTTCACACATGAAATTCACACATCTGTTGGTCGCTAAGCCGGGCTGCAAGACGACCTCAGAACTCTTCTCAAGAATATGGAACCTTATCGATGATTCGCTACAGCTGTGATCGTTGTAAACGGGATATCAAGCAGGGTTCTGAGTTAAGATTTGTACTCAAGATGGAAATCGAAGCTCAGCTCGATGTCACGGATGAGACTCGTCAGCCTGAAGATGATCACGATCATTTGAGCGATGTCGACGCGATGCTCGACAATCAGAACGATTACGAAGAATTCAGTCCCTGTGAACTCTTCCAGCGACGCACCTTTGATCTCTGTTCCGATTGCTATCGATTGGTCGCTAAAAATCCGCTTGGCAAAGAGAGTCAAGTTCCTTTCGGTTTCAGCAAAAACTGAGTTTTGCCTGTTTGACTAATACACCGATGCCAGTTGCAACAAGGCCTGTCTTTGATCGATGTAATCGAGAATGGCCACTCTCACATCCACCGGCAACTTAGCTGTCTTTGAATCGATGTAGCTCAGCTCTTGGTTGTACAGAACGTAATCAAGCCATTGAGCCGGAATTTCAGGGTCGATTAGGTCGATCGATTGAGCGATGCGATGCCAAGGTGTAGGAGTCCTTTGATGCTTGATGACTTGATCGTAAGCTCTGGCTGATTGACGAAGCTTTCCCTCAAACTCAACATACCGACGAGCGTGATGATAGGCCTTCTCGTCTTGGGCTTGATAGACGGCTACCAAGAAACGGCGATGACCAAGCAGTGTGAGCTTCTGGCTGTGAGTTGCTTTTAACGCGGTCGCTTGTGCACTCACATCCAAAAGATCTGCTTTCCAATCCGTTGAAACTTCCCATAGAACCCAGAAGTCACGTCCACCTTCCAGTGTCATTTGTGGTGAGGGTCTCAGTTGAAAATAAACTCCGCGAGCGCGATCGATGGTACCACTTGATACTTGCGTACTCAGAGTAGGACGCTCTTGATAACTTTGCTGAACTGCAGAAGTATTTTCTCTTCCTGCAACTGCTCGTCCTCCGGCTACACCGGGAGAACCACCCATCGCCTGCAAAGAAAAATATTGATGCTGATAGTCTGTGTGAGCTACATCGATGTTACCATCGATCGGCGAAACGACTTCCGTGCGCGGCCAGTAATCGACAACTTTCATATTGCCTGAAGTGGCTTGCAATCGAAAAGTGATTTCGTTCACAGAGTTGGAAATATTGACCGGAATCTGAGTAGAGATGCGCAGCCGTGTCCAGACCAGCTGTTTTCCAGCAGATGGAATTCCATAGTTTCCAGCGTTTTGAGGTAGTGACTCCGCTGCAGCAATCAAATCTGTATCGAAGGCTACAGGTCCCTGAGCTGGTAGAAGCGAACAGGTGCAAACCGTGAGGATCAGAACTAGGCAATTTCGCACAGCAATAGCTTCTCGAGACAAACCGAGCAGTACAGAATTGTTTTCAGCGCCGGTGCCACGGGTGCAGAAGGACATCCCGAGCATAAAACACCTCATCCAGGAATTTTTAGATACGTAGATCGCTTTACGTAAAATCCCTGCTACCTTTTTCGCTTTGCTGGAAAACACCTTGCGGTAATCGATCCAACATCAGCCCGTTTTTCAGGGCAAGATGTATTCGGATCGATTCGTCGACGGTGCTAGGCCAAGCTGATCTTGGCCACGAAAAAGTCCTCTTCCGTGTAGGGTCACCCCCCGAGTGATTGCTCCAAGCCGAGTGAATCCTAGAATCTTGCCGCCAAGAGTCAATGGATAGAAATTTCGCTGAAACTTCGAATCTCAGGAAAATTCGCGGTTTCTGACAATGGTGCATTCCCAGGTCGGATAGCTGCCGCGACCTGGACACCCGCCTCGCGAGCGGCCACCAACTCACCCTCCAGATCACTTACAAAAAGTATCTCATGAGGGGCATACCCCATATTGGTCGCGATCCTGCGATAGCTTTCCGATTCCTTTTTACCCCCCGAGGTCGTGTCATAATGACCGCGAAACTGCGATAAAATATCGCCGTGTTGCGTATGACCAAAAAAGAGCTTCTGGGCGGCTATGCTTCCCGATGAATAAATCCGTACGTCGATACCCGCCTGATTCCATTTGGTCAGGGCAGGGAGGACATCATCATAAATCGGGGCAACCAATTCACCGCTCGCAAAGCCTGCTTCCCAAATCAATCCTTGCATCGCTTTTAGCCCAGTCGTCTTGGAATCGACTCGCATCAACTCCTTGATCTTTTCCTCAACGACAAGCCTTGGTGACTTTGACTGCGATTCAGCCCATGACGTAAGGCTGTTGTTTCCAAAGTCTTTTGCGATTTGCTCACAGGCAGAAGCAACTTCAGGCCGCTCCCAACTTTGATCGAGAAAGCTAACGAGGTTGTTGGTCACAAAAGGAAACATCACCTTGTGGACAAAATCAACACTCGCCGTTGTTCCCTCAATATCCAGCAGGATCGCCTTTCCAGAAAACTGGATCATAGATTGATCACCGACTTCAAACCTTCTTGCCCTTCGACGTACTTTGGACCGAAGCAAAGTGGTTGGAAGGAACTGTGAACTCCTTGCTCGATATATTCGGGGGTCCAGCCACTTGGATCCTCAAAAAGTCTGATGCAGCGAATGTGGCGATCATCACAGAGGTTGAACCAATGCTTGGTACCACGAGGAACGTTAATTAAATCACCACTTTCCACCTCGACAGCGAAAACAGGTCCCTTCTCTGGATGTATATGAAAAAGTCCGCGACCGGAAACCGTGAAACGAACCTCATCTTCGCTATGGGTGTGTTCCTTGTTGAACTTCTGCAGCATCGCATCCAAGTTTGGAGTATCGCGATGCACATTGATCACATCCGCGGTAACAAACCCACCTTGCTGCTTGAGCTTTTCAACTTCAGGCGCAAACTTAGATAGGATCTCAGCATCGGTGGACGTTGGCGACAGCCGACCTTCGGTTTCCCATCGTTCATACCAAATACCGTGCGGTTGCAAGTAGGCTCGAATCGCTTCGACGTCATTGATGGTTCGGTTTTCTTCTTCGATGAATATACGTGCCATGAAAGAACTCCTACCTAGAACTTGCTAAAGACTCTCTTGAACGATGGGCCATGAATTGCCAAGTGGAACGCTCCACCGAAGTCAGTACGCGGTCAAATCAGGCGACGGTGTGTGATTAAGCACCTGCCCCGGTCGGTGCCATACGATCTGGATGCGGTTCTAATTGTTCGACAACCTTGGCTTTAGCAGCCTCTTCTGTGTAATAGAAGTACTGGGCCATCAACTGCTCGCGATAAACGAAGGCTACACCGAGCAGCGCCAGGATGAACAGTAGCGGCAAGCGTCTCAGCAGAAACGAAGTTGTGCTGACAGATTTAGCAACAGTCTGGTTAGAAACGTTTTCGGAGGGATTAGAATTTTCGGATGGATTAGGGTTTTCTGAGCTCATGGCAATTCAGCAATGCGGAGGATGTAAAAAAATCTATTAAAAGCGAAGCCTGTGAACCATCGGTGTCCCAAAAGAGCGGGGGAAGTTCAACGCAGGATTTTCCAAGAATCAGGATTTTCCAAGAATATCGTATACTCTTCCCCCCCATTTCGAAACGGCTACGAAGCGGTTTTTGCCGATTCATGGGGATTGAATCGCGACGGCCTAAGGACGCCCCTCGGTTCTCCCAGGATCGGCTCTCAAGAAGACTTCGCTCAATCGCGATGCTTACTGCTCAAAAAAACCCAATGCCCCCATTTTGGATGGACTCTTGTACGTTACCGGAATTGCCAATGGCCGCTTTGTTAAATGCTATGAATTCGCTCCATCCTGTAGCAATAAATTCTCATCCCCCCTAGAATCGTCGCATCTGCACAGCAAGTTTACTCATCTAGTGATCTCGTTATTCCCCGCGGCCAGGAGTTGGGCATAATGACCGGCAGGGTTCAAGGCAAAGTTGTTTCTATTGATCCATCAGGCGATTTGATCACCGACATTACCAGCAGCCAATTAACTGGACTGCCAACGGGAGATGTACGTAAAACGGACGCTGTCCGTGTGATCGTCGATGAACACGAGACGATTGGTGTTTTTGATGAGCAGCATGATCAGCCCGCGATGACACTGATCGCAATCCTGGGTGCCAATAATATCCTGCGTCTACATTTGGTCTCCGATAGCGCTGCTGCGATGTTGGGTGTTCGCGTCGCGACGCCTGTCGAAGTCGCTTGGTAAAAAATTTGCGGAATCGAGCGTTAACGCCATCTGATCCTTCAGTTGCAAGTTGACTGATATCGCTTGTTATCATAGACCTGGTTTAAGCGATTGAAGAATTGTGCCACTGACTTGTAAACGCTCCCATCATCGTCTTGAAACACAGCCGCAATATGAATCAATTCGATCGCCTTAGTGATGTTCGATTATGGGATCGCCATCACGTCTGGCACTCTTTCACTCAAATGGCTGAGTACGAACCTTTCCTTATCGAGCGTGCCCAAGGTTGCTGGCTGTTCGATTCCGAAGGGCGAAGGTATCTCGATGGCGTTAGCAGCATGTGGTGCAATGTTCATGGCCACAATCATCCCGTTATCAACGAAGCCATTCGTCGACAACTCGACAAGGTAGCCCATGTGACATCGTTAGGTATGGGCAACTCGACGACTGCCACATTAGCATATCGGCTTGTCCAAAAAAGTCCGCAGAAACTACAACACGTCTTTTTCAGTAGCGATGGTGCATCCGCCGTCGAAGTCGCGTTGAAACTTGCTTTTCAATACTGGCGTCAATGTGACACTCCACAGCCTCAGCGATCTTTGTTTTTAGCTTTAGGACAGGCCTATCACGGGGATACACTCGGAAGTGTCAGTGTTGGCGGTGTAAGTCGTTTTCATGCCATGTTCGCGCCGCTATTATTTGATGTTCTGCGAGGTCCATGCCCCGATTCATTTCGTAAACCTAAGCAGTACCAAGGCACCGATCTCACCAGCTATTACTTGAGCAGCTACGAGAAACTGCTGATTGAGCATGGCGATCGCGTTGCTGCGATTATCACTGAACCGCTGGTTCAAGGCGCTGCGGGAATGGTGATGCATCCACCCGGTTTTTTGCGAGGACTGCGCGACTTAGCAGATCGCTACAAGACATTGCTGATTGTCGACGAAATCGCCACAGGCTTCGGACGCACTGGAACACTATGGGCTTGCCAACAGGAATCTGTCGAACCTGACTTACTTTGTTCCGGCAAAGGATTATCAGGAGGCTACCTACCGATCTCTGCAACGCTTGCCTCGACTGAAATTTGGAACGCCTTCCTTGGTCCGTACGAGCAATCTAAATCGTTCTTCCATGGACATACCTTCGGTGGTAACCCGCTCGCCGCAGCCGCCGCACTTGCAACACTCGATCTCTTTGAGAGCGAAAACACGTTGCAGCAGATTCCTCAGAAAGCGGCCAAGCTTGCGGAACTCCTCGCGCCGCTACGAGACCATCCTCATGTGGGAGATGTGCGCCAGAGAGGCCTCATTGCCGCCGTTGAACTCGTTCGAGACAAATCAACCCTGCAACCCTATCCATGGGAACAACGTCGAGGTGTCTTGGCTTGCCAAAGAGCTCTAAGAGAAGAGGTCTGGATGCGTCCACTGGGCAACGTCATCATCCTAATGCCACCGCTGGTTATCGATGATGCAGAAATGGAACAGCTTGTCCATGCGGCGAAGGTTGGAATTGATGCAGCCACTCAGGCCTAGGTTGCTTGAGGATGCTCGTGCGCATCTGCGTTAACTACGCTAAACCGATTCCACCTTGGAACTCCAGGTGATTATGGTTGAGTGTTTGGCTCAGGCGTTTGACCTGAGTTTTCTTGCGAAACATTTTCCGTCGTAGCTGCAGGCGATATAGATTCTTTGGCAGCACCTCGAGGTCGAGCATCGATCGGAAGCACATCCCAAGGCTTGGGGAAATTGTATTGCTTCACGTAACCAGGAACATGATTTCGGTAGGAACCAGCCGCATGATGCTCCTTCCAAGACATCGCTTCCAAGCTAGTTGGCTCGATCGCCGCGGCCATCATTCCGCCGAAGTAGCGAGGACGATTCATCTGAGCTCGATAAGGTACCCACGCTTTGATCAAGGGCCATCCCCAAAGGTCGGCTCTCTGGTCATCGGCAGTGACCGGACCACCCGCTTTCAATGCCTCGGTACCGATTGCGGAAAGGCAGCAAATTCCTAGCAGCACGCCGCAGATCGATCGGTTATTGAGCCAACTCAAGATAGTCCTCATGACCCACCTCCCTAAACACTCGTTTACCAGGAAACAGCATCGATCTAAAAACAGCGATGCCCGGAAGCTTTGTTAGCTCCAGCTATCCCCAAGTCACTTCGCGGCTGCTCTAGCAACTCGTTTTAACTTCTCAATCCAAGTGACTTACAGCCAACTTGAATCACTAAAAGTGGCATGCATCGGGACCTCATTCAAAATGGAATCCGACCATTCCACTCCAATCGCTGTAACCCTTCTATTCGTCTCGCAACTCAACCGCGTTAAAGAGGAACTAACCCACCAAGCACGACTTCTCCAGAGCAGCGTCCGGATATTCCGGTTCTTCCATGCATGACAATCAATCCAAGAATGGGGGACAATGCTTATGTTTTCGTAATCCTCAAGGATCGCGACTTATATGGCACTTAGAAGCGATGTTTACAACTCTTCGTATGGTAAACTATGCCTTACAGTGAAAATGTTTTGGTAAGTCCGTGTTTGCAATGGATAGAATCTCATTGCGGTTTCGGGAAACATCCTTTAGCAAGCGACAGCTCTTGCCTCGCTCGTTTCCTTCAACCCCAACAACTGAAGGTCGCGGGCTTTGGTCCAGGAGCAGATTTTGTGGAGATCGATATGAGTGGCAGTATGTTGCTTTTGAAATGGATCTGCTTTTGCGTTTTCCTCACGATCCCCTGTGTCACAACATTCGGCCAGGGAAAAGACAACTACGAACAACGTCGACAGCGACTTGTGCGCGACGTTCTGATACCCAGTGGAATCAAGGAACAGCGAGTCATCGATGCGATGCTCGCCACCGAACGGCATCGCTTTGTTCCAGAATCATTGCGTGAGCGAGCCTACTTCGATATGGCTCTTCCTATCGGCGATGCTCAAACTATAAGTAGTCCGTTGATTGTCGCTACGATGACTCAAGCACTGAAGACTGAGCCCACCGATAAGGTTTTGGAAATCGGCACCGGTAGCGGCTACCAAGCTGCTGTACTCAGCCCGTTAGTCAAGCACGTGTACACGATCGAGATCGTGGAAAGCCTAGGACTATCAGCCCAAAAACTGCTGAAAGACCTAGGAAAATACGACAATGTGACGGTCAAAGTGGGAGATGGTTTCTTAGGATGGCCCGAGTTTGCTCCCTTCGACAAAATCATCGTAACCTGCAGTCCAGAAGATGTTCCACAGCCTTTGGTTGATCAGCTTGCTGATGGAGGTTTGATGGTCATTCCTGTGGGTGAACGCTACCAACAAACCCTCTACTTGATGCGCAAAAAAAACAATGAGCTGGAACAGGAAGCCTTATTACCAACACTCTTCGTCCCGATGACGGGCAAAGCGGAAGAGAGCCGCGATAAGCAAGCCGATCCAAAAAACCCACGCTTGGTCAACGGCGATTTCGAATCTCCATTACCTGAAAATGGTCACGTCGAAGGATGGTATTACCAGCGCGGGATGACGTTGGAATCGGGCTCTGACGCCCCTTCAGGCGATCATTTTGTAACCTTTCGCAATGAAGTCCCGTCGCAACCCACCAGCCTTCTTCAAGGACTCGCAATCGATGGTCGGTATGTAAGCCGAATCAAATTGAGCGGCAGCGTACAACTGGAAAACGTAAAACAGGGTGGGGTAGGGGACGAACTCCCCGCGATCACGATTCAGTTTTTCGACGAAAACCGCAAACGCGTAGGACTGCAGTGGATTGGTCCCTTCCGAGGTACTAAGAAATGGCACAAAGTTGCTGAAACCTTTCGGGTGCCGCTGGAAACGCGGGAAGCGATTGTTTCCATCGGATTATTCGGTGCAACCGGTACTGCCAGTTTTGACAACGTTCAACTGGAAAGCCTGTCGAAATAGCGACACCTTCCCGTCAAAAAGGAATTCTTTGACCTAGAATTCCAGATAAACCCAAAGCCCCCAGGCGATAAAATTTACCTAGACTTCTTGAACGAACGTTCCTGGGGGGTATTCTGTAGGGTTGGATGTCTTCATTCACCGTTCGGGCTTTGGAGCCCGTTAGGTGATCGTTGCACAGGATGAGCTTTTGGAAAAAGTTGTTTCGAAGCAAAAGGAAAGAGTTTCATGAGAATCGCTTTGAAAGGCCCACGTTTGGCCATGTTCCTGCTGGCAGTTGTAGCCTATGTGGCTCCAGTGTCTGAAGCAGGCTGGGGATCGTATGGCAGCTACGGATCGTCGGGCGGAAGCTCCGGCGGCAGCTCAGGATACTCGGTCCCTTACCGAGTAAGTTACAGCTATGGCTCCTCTGGTGGTTATGGCTCCTCTGGCGGCTATGGATCGAGCGGATCCAGTGGCCATCATCATTTGCTCGGCGGTCTGTTCCGTCGAATCCACAGCCATTTTCATCATTGGCACCAAAGCCACCACACTGCCTACGGTAGCTATGGCTCACACGGCAGTAGCGGTGGATCTTCAGGCTACTCCTATTCGGGATATTCCTATGGATCAAGCGGTGGAAGCTCTGGCGGTGGAAGCTCCGGTTCCTATGTACCAGCTTACGGTAGCAGTGGCGGAAGTTCGGGTGGCGGTAGCTCAGGTGTTTATCACTCAGCGATGACTGGTTCTTCGTCCAGCCACTACGCAGCGAAGGGCGTTCCTTCATTCCTTGCCCAGGGCCAGAGCATCGGTAACGAAGCTCATTTGACGATTGCAGTTCCAGATGCAGCTCGCGTCTTTGTTAACGACAAACAAACCAGCAGCACCGGTCCATTGCGTCAGTATGTAAGCCGTGGCTTGGAAGCTGGTCGTTCCTATCGATTCCACATCCGCGCCGAAATGGAACGTGATGGTGAAATGGTCAGCGAAGAACGAGAGATCGTTCTTTCTTCTGGTCAGACCGAAGAGGTCGCTTTTGCTCTCTTGAGCCCAGATAAACCAGTTGAAACCGCATTGACGTTGCACGTTCCAGCTGATGCTGAAATCACACTTGCTGGAAGCGTTACCAAGGCTGAAGGTGAAACCCGTACTTTCCGCACCATGCAACTGAAGCCTGGTCAAGTTTGGGATGACTACACCGTAGTTGTTCGTTATCGCGACGGTGAAAAAGTTGTTACCAAACAAGAGAAGTTGCGATTGATCGCTGGCGATCGATTGGAACTGACAATCGGTACCAATTCGGAAGATCGAATCGCTTCTCGTTAATTTCAGTTGTTAAACTGTAGCGATCTTTAGTGCTGTTGCGGTTTCAACAATTAGAGAAACTTGAACCACTTCTGGATCCTGTAGAACTCTCACACCCCGGTGCTCCCTTTAGAACATCGGGGTGTTTGCATGGAATAACGCGAACCGTTGTGTTGCGAAATCTACTTGGTGAGGTTCAATGTGTGCCCAAACAAGATCCTATTGGCCGATAGACTTCCAAAGAGAAGCGTCCTGAGTTTCGATATCGCCAGTCCGCATTCTCTGATGGACCAGAATCTCAATAGCGATACGACTTGGCCAATGTGGACAATGGTCCATGAAAAGCGATGGGTTAAAACGCGAAAAAGCCAACACATCTGCCTCTGGCAGACGCGATCGCCTATCATCCAATCGTCATACAACACAATTGGATATTCCCAGCACGGGAGATTCGATTGATTCGCCTCGAACACTTTCCACTTGGCTGAAAGTTGTTCTGAGTTTCCTGGTGTCTGTGCAGTTACTCGCAGTGTTTGCTGAGCCATTTCGTTTCTTTACTCGCAGTTCGCAGCGAGCTTATTCGCCCGACGCTGGTGTCGTGCGGGACTTGCTTAGTCCCTACATCGACTTTGCCTATCTTCATCACGGCTACTTCTTTTTCGCGCCCAACCCCGGACCAAGTCATTTGATTTCCGCTCGTGTTGGATCCGCAAAGCCACCTTTGCAATCCGAGGAAATCCTTTTCCCTGATAAAAAACGACAGTGGCCGAGACTCTACTATCATCGCCATTTCATGCTCAGCGAATTCTTGCATAACCTCTTTACACCACCCGAGAAACCGATTGAGGCGGAGCGAGATAGAGAGATCGAATTGCAGTGGAAGGAATCGCGAGATATGTACCTTTCCGCCAAGGCTTCGATCGAGAATCACTTAAGAACCACCTACGGTACCGATGCAATTGAAGTTAAACGCATCGAACACCTCCTACCCAATGACATTCAAGTCTTCGTGGAACATTGGCGTCTCGATGATAAAAGACTCTATGTGGAATTACCCGAGAGTTTGCCAACTGCACCTAACCCTTCACCATCTCCAACTCCGCTGCAGACTGATCAAGAGACGTCACAGGAGATCATCCCGTGAACGACGTCAATCGCAGCGCGGCCTCCTCGCGATCCCCTGCAAATGTCCTGGCGTCGATTCCTGCAAGAGTGCGGAATCATTGCCTCGATTTATGGGAAGCTTGGCAGCGATTTTGGTTCACGCCATTGGCGCCGCACACCTTAGCCGTGATGCGCATTGCCACCGGCACAATGTTGACTTATATGCATTTGATTTGGGCAAGCGACTTGATGGCCTTTCTTGGCCCTAATGCTTGGCTCAATCGTGAGGTCGTTCGGCAACTTCATGCAACGGATTACACCTGGAGCTATCTCAACTACATCGATTCTCCCGCTCTACTATGGAGCCACCATGCCTTGGTGATATTGGTCGCGGTGCTACTTACCTTGGGAATAGCAACCAAAATAACTGCACCGCTAGCCTGGTTTCTGAACCTGATGTACTGCCATCGTTTGACTGGCCACCTGTTCGGTCTCGATCAAGTCGTCATGATGTTGTTGATGTATCTGATGATCGCTCCATGCGGCAGCGTTTATTCGATCGATGCCTGGCGAAAGAAAAAACAAGGACTTTCGATCGGACAGGAAACCGTGGCAGCTCGTATCGCTACGCGATTGATTCAACTGCATCTTTGCATCGTGTATCTTTTTGGTGGGATCAGCAAGATGCGTGGCGAACTGTGGTGGGATGGCAGTGCGATATGGTATGCACTGGTGAATTGGGAATACCAATCGATCGATGCCGTCTGGCTCGGGCATTATCCGTTACTGATTGGGGCGATCGCGCATGTCACCATTTTTTGGGAAACATTCTACTGCGCTGCGATTTGGCCGAGATTTCTTCGCCCTTGGACACTAGCGATAGCGGTTGCCGTTCATGGCGGCATCGCACTTGTATTGGGCATGATCACCTTCGGAGTGATGATGCTCGTAGCCAACTTGAGTTTCGTCGCACCTGAAACGATTGATTCACTCGTGAGCCGCCGCCGAGCAGATTAATCCTCTTCGACGGCAGGCTCCGCAAATGAACGATTTGGAGAAAACGCAAATTCAGTTTACTCCGAATGGCTCTCAGACTTCCCAGAGCCATCATCCGCATAGAGACTAAGCACCGTACTTTCCTAGCCGACCTGCGTTGGATAACGCGAGAGTCATCAAGTACTGCGCTTCGAAGTGCCCTAGACCACCGGTGATACAAGTCAACTCATTGAACGTCTCTTTGCGATCTGGTCGGCAACAATCGGAAACCAGCAACGTTGGAACCGGATGCCAAGAGTGGCTCTTCAAGTAACTCGGAGTGCTATGGTCGCCGGTTACGATGAACACATCGGGCTTTAGAGCTCCGATTCGTGGCAGAACGCTGTCGAGTTCTTCGATGCGTCGTACCTTCTCAGCAAAGTTACCATCTTCACCTGTGCTGTCGGTGTATTTGAAATGGATAAAGAAGAAGTCATAGTCCTTCCAGCTTTTTTCCAAAACGTCGATTTGTTCGCTGAGCGTAGAGGCCTTACCGATCACATCCATACCAACCAACCGTGCCAAGCCCTTGTACATCGGGTAGACAGCGATGGCAGCGGCTTTAAGTCCGTAAACCTCTTGGTAGCTCGGTAGAGCAGGCTTGCCCGCAAAACCTCGCATGGTATGAAAGTTAGCTTTGGGATGGCCAGCTAAAATCTTTTTGGCTTGACGCAAAAATTCTTTCGCCACTTCAGCCGTCTTGGCGCTGTTGGCATCGGCTGGTCGAGGATCCAGCGGAGCGACGCCCGTCTTTTGAGGATCGGTATCTAGAACATTACCTCCGAGTCCCTCACCTCGGAACACAACCACAAATCGATGTTCCTTGACAGGCTCAACAAAAATTTGAATTCCTGGAATCGAGACCTGCCTCAGCGAAATCGCCAGTGGAGCACTTTCCTCCGACGAGATTCGACCAGCGCGACGATCAGTGATCAAACCATTGGCATCGATCGTGCAAAAATTGCAACGGATTGCGACATCACCCGGCTGTAATTCAAAACCGATTCCGGTAGCTTCCAGAGCTCCACGCCCGATCTGATATTTCAACGGATCGTAACCAAACAATCCCAAGTGCCCAGGTCCACTTCCAGGAGCGATTCCTGGCTTAACAGGGATACTCGCTCCCTGCACTCCGATACGAGCGAGTTGATCGAGATTGGGAGTCTTCGCTGCTTCTAATTCTGTGGGACCATTGGGTTCCATGGGTAAACCACCCAAACCATCAGCAACCAACATGACAATTTTGGAGGAATTGGTCAAAAACAATTCCCTGGTTAGGTCGTGAATATCCATCACTAGGTTTCTCGTAGCAAAATAACTGAGTGACCAAAAACAAATTCCGGAAAATGTTTATGTAACACATTCCCGCCTGCTTACCAATGGGAGCGGGGATAGTTGGAGCCCTCCACCAGATCGAGACGATTCACAAATCTCGGGAGAGTTCTGAAGTAACTTCATAAAGAAAATCGTGAGAAAAAGTGTTGTTTTGACCTGTCTGGGGCTCGCCGATCTTTTCGTTCCTAGCAGTTGCCGGATCCTCGGATCTACCGTAGAGCCACCGCGCGGAAATCAGTATCCTTAAGCGTCGCGTCAGAAGTTGTCAGGGATCCACTAGCTGATTCTCAGGTTACTTCTTGGCCTTCCACCCAACGCATCGATATAGATAACGCAGGAAAAATCACAAGCCATGGACATGTTACGATTTGATCCGCAAGGGGCCATGATCGGCGAGCACGGCCTTCATCCATCTCAAGTGGCCGCTCTGCTGCCAAGACTTGATTCTATCCGAAACGAAATCTGTACGACCGAACTGGATATGCTGGCTGGAAAGCGTCCTACGCCCAGCGAGTACCAACCACTCGACGCTGCCTTCTTCCCGTTGCCGGATCGATTGCTGTCGGAGTATCAGGCAGACCGCAAGGGGAGCGAACTGGGACGCATCTTCAAAATCGCTATTCAACTTCAAGCTGCAGTGGATCGCGTTGTGGTGCTTGGAATCGGCGGCTCCTATATGGGAGCTCGCGCCTTGATGGACAGTTGCTGCCAACCCTACTTCAACGAACTTTCTCGAGGCGAACGAGGAAGTCGACCTCGAATGTATTTCGAAGGTAACAATGTCGACAATGATGCTTCGCAAGGACTGCTGCACTTGCTCGGTGCCGGCAGCACCAAGCCAGCAAGCGACGAGATGCAACGCTGGGCATTGGTGGTGATAAGCAAGAGTGGTGGAACGCTAGAGACAGCCGCCGCATTGCGACAATTCATGTCGGCACTGGAAAAGAATTGCGGTGGAAACCAAGAGCTCTTCCGCCAGCTTCTCATTCCCGTGACCGGCGAAACCGGAAAACTTCGCGCCCTCGCAGACGAATTGAAGCTTCCAGAATCCTTCCCAGTACCCGAAGGAGTTGGTGGAAGGTTTTCGGTTCTATCGGCTGTCGGCTTACTGCCAGCCGCCATCCTTGGCCTCGATGTCGTTAAATTGCTTGAAGGTGCAGCGGCGATGAACCGTCACTTCCGCGAAGCAGCACCGGATGACAACGTTGTCTTGAAGTATGTTGCCGTCAATCATCTGCTGGAAACATTGCGAGGCTGCAATGTTCGCATCCTGAGTGTTTGGAGCAAAGCACTCGAATCCGCCGGCTTATGGTACGACCAACTACTTGCCGAAAGCCTCGGCAAAGAATTGCTAGGTGCCATGCCATTGACCACTGTCAATACACGCGATCTCCACTCGCGCCATCAACAACATCAGCAAGGTAGACGCGACAAGGTCGTCAACAACTTGGTCGTCGAACGCTATCGCTTCGATCCACTTCCAGTTGGACAACGTCCTACCGATCCCGACTCCCTGAATGACATCGCCCAAAAAACACTTCCAGACATTATGCGAGCTGCTATCGCTGGAACCAACGAAGCACTTCGCAGCGATGGTCGTCCAACCACCAACCTGCATATGCCTCGTGTCGATGAAACCTACATGGGACAGCTTTTGCAAATGCTCATGCTGGCAACCGTTGTCGAAGGTCGCTTGTTAGGAATCAATCCCTATGGACAGCCGGGTGTGGAAGCCTACAAAAAGAATATGAGTCGTTTATTGGGAAGAAAGTAATGAACAACTCGATCAAACTTCCTTTTTATCAATTAGGAGAACTCGCATGAGTACTCAAATAACATGGCTAGGCCATTCCTGCTGGCTGATCGAGTTCAACGAATATCGCTTGTTGCTCGATCCATTTCTCGATCATAACCCAGCCGCTCCGTGTAAGGCGGCTGATGTATCTGCAACTCATATTTTGATCAGCCATGGTCACGCCGATCATATTGCGGATGCTGCATCGATCGCCAATCGATGCCACGCTCAGGTGATTACCAACTACGAAATCGCTACTTGGCTTCAAGAAAAACATCATGTCAAAAATACATTGGGCATGAATCTTGGAGGTGCAGCTAAGTTACCCTTCGGTAGAGTCAAGCAGTTCTTAGCGTGGCACAGTTCTGTCTTGCCCGATGGCACTTACGGCGGAAACCCAGCAGGCTTGCTGATCAAACTCACTGAATCGCTAACCATCTATCATGCTGGGGACACGGCACTGTTTTCAGATCTCAGCATGCTTGCTCGCGAACATGTGGACGTGGCAATGCTGCCGATCGGGGATCTTTTTACGATGGGCCCCGAGGATGCCGTCGAGGCCACGAATTTGATTCAGCCACGTCACGTGCTACCGATGCACTACAACACTTGGCCGCCGATCGCGCAAGATGCTCAAGCTTGGGCTGCATTAGTTCGAGAAAGAACTTCTTCCAAACCTCATATTCCGAAAGTGGGCGAAGCATTCCGCTTAGATCATACGTAATGCAAGACTGCGTTGAATCAGCGCTGATTCAGCACAGATTCAGAAAAGGTTGATTCCTCGATAGGTGCCTTACCTATCGAGGAACTAGCGAAGCTATGAGCCTCACTCGCCATCGCTTCTCGCCATGGTTGCTCCCCATGGTTTAAAATCACTTCTTGGTAGGTCGAATCTGAATCTCTTCTTCGACGATACGAACTTCGAAGCAGTCGACACGGATTTTCGGATTGTCTAACCAACTTCCATCCTTGATCGAAAATCTCCAGGCATGCCACGGACAAGCGACTTGGCCAGCCTCCAAGTAACCATCGGCCAAACTGGCTCCCATGTGGGGGCAGAAATCATCGATCGCGAAGTAGCTGCCGCCATCGTTAAAAATAGCCACCATTCTTCCTGCAACCGGATACGCTCTTCCTTGGCCTTCTTGAATGTCGCCAACGCGAGCCACAGTTACAAATTCAGATTCATCCTCTTGTGGCACCCTTTATTTCTCCGATCGGTGTTCCGATTGCAAGTGGAATGGCTTTCAAATCCGCCGACGCTGAGTCGCTGTCACATGCAACTTTGCACGAGATCGATTCGCAATCCATGCTTGATCGATCTGCCATCTCAAACAAAGCGACTGGTAGGATATAACTCGTAAGCTTCGAAAAAACTTGACACTCTGCAAGTCCGTGCCGTGTTCGCTCCATGCTTTGGGATTATCCCACAGGGCGATGATAAGTCGACGGCCCTTATCGCTTTTTCATGAACCGTTCCTGGCGACTCAATCGGCCGGTTCATAAAACTGCAGTACCCCTTGGACTACTGTAGTTTATCCCTACATTGCATCGGCAATCCCCTCAAATACCCTCTGGATGAGGTATAAAAAGATTGACCTTTTTAGTGCAGGGTAATACGCTGAAATTGTGGGATGTGGGCCAGTTAATCCAAGCAACTGGGAGCAATTGAGAGCCCCGGCTCCAAACAACTTTCCTAAAAAGCATCCTTGGCGCGAGAGACTTATCTAAAACCCCGATCCCAATCTACGACAACTGTTGTTTGTAAGGCAGGCATTTCCATGACCGATCCGACGGTTCCTCAAACCAACCCAGCCGAAATGGATGCTCCCATTCCGGCCGCAGTTGCTGAGGATAAAACCGTTATTTCAGCGCCCGAAAAAGCTCGTGAACGCGAAGAGCTTTTTCGCTCGGTCACGATGGCGGAAGTTGCCCGAGTCCTCGAAGGGAAGACACTCGATCATTTCTCGCTGGAGAAGCTGATCGGGGGAGGGGGCATGGGAGCGGTGTTCCGAGGTCGTGACACACGGCTCAATCGTACCGTTGCCATCAAAGTTGTCCCCAGCCAACGGCGTGATGCCGAAGCGTTGCGACGCTTTCGAGCCGAAGCTCAAGCGGCCGCACGGCTGGATCATCCCAATATCGCTCGCGTGTATTACATCGGCGAAGCAGATGATTGGAACTATATTGTTTTTGAATACATAGACGGCATCAACGTTCGCGAACTTGTAACTCGCGAAGGTCCCTTATCGGTTGACGATGCCGTTTTTTATACGCGACAAGTGACCGAGGCTTTACAGCACGCCTTTGAAAGAGATGTGGTTCATCGCGACATTAAGCCATCCAACCTCTTGGTCAGTACGGGTGGCCAATTGAAATTGGTTGATATGGGTTTAGCCCGATCAACGAGCCAAGATCGTTCCTCTGCCGACTTGACTGCCAGCGGCGTAACGCTCGGAACGTTCGATTACATTTCACCGGAGCAGGCTCGCGATCCTCGTGATGCCGACGTTCGCAGCGACCTTTACTCGTTAGGCTGCACATTGTACTTCATGCTCACTGGTGAACCTCCTTTTCCGGATGGAACGGCTTTACAGAAACTGCTGAGCCATGGCAGCCAACCACCACCAGATCCGCGTCGCGTACGTTCAGACTTGGGTGATGAACTCATCGCCATCATGATGAAGCTCATGGCCAAGCGCCCCACGGATCGCTATCAGAAGCCTGTGGAGCTTATCGGCGATCTTATTTTGTTGGCTGATCTTGAACAGTTACCTAAGAGTCGACTCCCTGGTTCGTTGACGGTTACTCCTACGATCGCACAACGTTCGCTTTTGGAAACCCATCTACCTTGGATTTTCGCCGCAATGCTTTTGCTGTTCAGCGTTCTCTGGATGCAGAACGCTGAAACGTGGTCAGCCAGCTATCCATTACCCCAACCGCGTATCATGATGGCTGACGAATCGTTGGAAGCCCCTACGGTCACTCCTTCGTCGCTGAAACCTTCAGCGAAAGAGAGTACTTTGGAAGAGAACAGCGATTTTTCAGAGCAATCTACATCAGCAACGACTAGCGAAAAACGATTGGACGGTAGCCCTGCGAACCCATCCTTGCCGATGAGTGAAGCGAAGCTCGATAGTCGAGACGGTGCATTGACTCCTATGCCCGCCGATTCAAGTTCGGGGCTTGCCTTATCACCCCCGTCGCTTTCATCTCCTGATGTGGCTTCGCTTTCGGGTATCGGCTCTACAAAACCCACCGCCGAAAAGCCTTTCAAAATGGTCGATGATCGATACGGTCCTGAACCGCGACGCGACTCGCGATCTGGCTCCGTCGATAACAATATGTCACCCGCGTCACCTCCACCGATAGCCGCATCCCCCGCAACTCCTGCTGATGTAGATAGTAAGCTGATTGACTCACTGATCATCTCCGATGAACCTTTGGCGTCGGTAGCTCCCAATCAATTGCGCAAAGGTTCGTTACAGGAGGCGATTCTCGCCGCAAAAGATAATCCTCGTATCGCTCGTATCCAATTAGCTACCAATCTTGTTCGACTCTCGCCGATACAAATACCGCGCAGCGGTTTGGTAATCGAAGCTGCTCCAGGCTATGCGCCTATTCTTGCAGCAACGGTGAGTAGCTCAACAAGTTCAATGCCGGGAACGGACAACTCCGCTGCAGCCAGCATTGAGGTTGGTGGTCATGAGGTCACTTGGAAGGGAATCGAATTCCGACTATCTGCCCAGGACGGTATGCAACGAGGGGCGATATGGAAGGTCAATCCACATGCTGTGCTGAATCTAGAACAATGTATCGTAACGCTCGATGACCCTTCACAGCGAAGTTTGCTGACTGCAATTGTCGTCGATTCGGATAACACTGCAGGAACTCCTTCAGTTAATGACTCTCCGGAAGCGGAGAATGCTTCTGTCGTTAACAGCAATTTGGGAGTATCACGAGAATTGGACCCACTTCAAATCCGCGCTGAGGATATCATCGTGAGAGGCGAAGGCGATTGGCTTTCGATGCCCGTAAGCCACCGCGCTGAGTTTCGATTCGATAATGGATTGATTGCTCTCAGCGGCAAGCTCTTGCTGCTCGGCGGTACCGTTCGTAAAGACTCTCGACCTCTGACGATTCGTTTGTTTATGGATCGTGTGACTTGTTTTGCCAGAAGCGGCTTGGCAGTCATCGACAGTTCTTCTTCCAGTCAGTATCCCATTTGTTTGGTGCGACAAGCGGTAGCCTGTTCCTTCGCCGTTGGTTCCAACGCTTCGCTTGTTCGTTTTCTGTTAGGAGAAAACCCACCTGCGATGGCGGACATCCTGCAATTCCGCGGCAACGATAATGCGTATGACATCTCAGTGGAAACGGTCTGCGAAGTGCTCAGCGGAGGTCGGGCGGCACAGCAGTTTTCTCTAGGAAATGCGACTAGCGATTGGTTTCAGGATCGGTCGCTAGAAACAAGTATCCGTTGGGTCAGCGTTGGTTCGCCAACGACCGCGTTAAGCAAACAAACTCCAGAGAACTATCTGCAGCGAGGGACAATGTTTATTCCTGGCTTTCAGGTTTCACGACTTCCGCGACTATCTTCGAGCTCAGCGGCAGCCCCCCCCACACCAACGCCCCCTCCGTCAGGAAACACGCCTTAATTGTGTTAAATCCGTGGCAAATTCGCGCTGATTTGTTAAGGTCACCCTATAAGGATCGAGTGATTCTTGCAAAATGCTCGCTCCGGATCGTTCACCTATTGATTTCGCTGCTTTGGTAGCGATTAATGGAAGGGTTGGTCTGGACATCAACGTCCATTTCGAACATAGGAAAGAAAATTGGGTCCGATGGCGATTGATGTAAGCCATTGGTTTGGTACTCGAAGTTATTGGAGTTTGCAGAATGAAGCGGTTTATTGCCGTCGCTTTGGTGGGTGTGTTTGTGCTTGCCGGCTCTTCCCCGGTATTCGCGATCAAAGGTTTTAATGACCAATTCAAGCAGACCTACACCGAGGGCGCTGACAAAGCAGAATTCAAGAAATTGGTTGAGGAAGCCAAGTGCAATGTTTGCCATATCCAAGGGGAAAACAAGAAAAAGCGTAATCCCTACGGTGACGCATTCGTCGGCTTACTGAAGAAGGACGACTTCCCTGCCAAACGATTCAAAGACGAACCAGAAAAGTGCAAAGAGGAAATCGAAGCCGCTTTCAAGAAAGTCGAAGAGATGAAGGCCAAAGATGGCAAGACATTCGGCGAGAAGATCAAAGCGGGCCAACTTCCTGGCGGCGATAAAGACGGTAAATAATCTTTAGGGGCGAAATCCCTTCAGTTTGACTGCCCTTTTTGGGCTGAAACTCTCACAAAAGCTGTCCATTTAGCTTCATGGCTAGGCGGACAGCTTTTTTTCGTTTTATGATAGAGAGCGGTTAACTGTTCCCTCCGATACGGTCACTGGTTTGCATTGATTTTCCAATAGACCTTTCGACTGTATGACTTGCTCAAAAACAGTGACGCGGACAAAACCTGCGATGGATCAGATCGCAGTATCGCTACAGAGAACTTGAATTCCTCAGGAGAGACAATCGCATGAATCGTATTTGGTGGCTAGTCGGTGGTTTAAGTTGCTTGGCGATGATGGCTTCGCATTCACTACTGGCGGAAGAAAAGGGAAAGTCGGAAGAGGGTTGGACTGTATTGTTTGACGGCAAGACCCTCAACGGCTGGAAGGTAAACGAAAACGGAGATAGCTGGAAGGTGGTTGACGGCACCCTGACATGCCAAGGTCCGCGCAGCCATTTGTTCTATGTAGGAGATGACAAACCATTTAAGAATTTTCACTTCAGCGCGGAAGTGAAAACGACTCCCGGTAGCAATTCAGGCATCTACTTCCACACCAAGTTTCAGCCCGATGGTTGGCCCAAATTCGGATACGAATGCCAAGTCAACATCACTCAAAGCGACCCGAAAAAATCGGGCGGCATTTATGCCACGCTGGATGTGGCTAAACCACCCGCGAAAGATAACGAATGGTACACCCAAGAGATCATCGTCGAAGGTCGCCATGTCATTACCAAGATCAACGGTCAGGTGACTGCGGATTACATGGAGCCAGAGGGTAAACCTGCCTTCTCCGCTGATTTTGAGCGTCGTCTGGGTGAAGGAACTTTTGCCCTACAGGCGCACGACCCTGACAGCAAGGTCTCTTTTCGCAACCTTAAAGTAAAACGCTTACCTTAAGCCGCTCTGCATGCCGACATTCACAGTGTTTATTCTCTCATCGATTTCCTCAGCACCTACATTTGGATGAACTGCTTTAATCGTCACCTTTTGAAACGGCTGAGATTCGCACTGGTCAGCACCTTTTATTTGTTGCTGATCTTACTGGGACTGCATGTCGCAACGTCCGAAGTCGCTGCCCAAACCGCAGCGACTCCGGCGTCATCAGTTGAATCGAGTACGACCGCTAAAGCCTCTCAAACAGAGATACCCAAGGCGGACAAGATCGCTCAAGCGAACACTGAAACCTCGTCAAAGGGATTCACAACAAGTATCGCGATTGGTTTCGATAAACAATGGAAACTCGGCTACTCGACTCCACTACGAGTTTCCTGCACATCGAATGAAAACCAAAAAGGATCACTCGCAGTTCAGACAGTCGACGGAGATGGTGTACCGGTAACGTATCATTACCCTGAAGTTTTGGAGTTGGCTGCGGGTCAAACACAAGAGGTCGAACTGCTGATCCGTTGTGGCCGAGCCGACTCGCTGCTTAAAGTCATTTGGACTCCTGAGGTTCAAGCCGATGACAAGCCTTCGACAACCGAAGCTGTATTCAACATCTCACGACTCGGGAACATGCTACCAGCGACGCAACCCTGGGTTGTGGAAATCGGAGACTTAAAATTAAGTGTCGATAACTATGTGTCGCTTTCCGGCCAACTTCCTCCCTATTCGGTTTGCACGATCAATCAAGCGAATGAATTGCCGAATTACGCGGCAGGATACGAAGGTGTTGACCTCATCGCGGTCTCGACCAAGGATGTCGATTTGCTGCGCAACCTTCCCCTGAATAAACAGACTGCCTTGTTAGATCACGTGCGAGGTGGCGGTAGGCTACTGATCAGTCTGGGAAGACAAGCCCCGGAGATTCAAAAGATCGACTGGTTCTCAAAGTTATTACCTGGTCGAGTCGCGTCGATTCAGGAGAATATAAATGCAGCTTCCATAGAATCGCTGATCGGTGCTTCAAAACGTCTTGATGGATTGTCGATGCCGTTGCTTAAACTCGAGCAAGGTACGGTCGATCTGCTCATCACCATGCCTAATCGTGAATTGCTCCCTGTGATTATTCGAAGCCACGCAGGTCTTGGCCAAGTACTAACTTTCACGGCCGACCTGAACGATGCCCCACTTGCCAAATGGGAAGATCGCCCTTTCCTTGTTCAACACTTGCTCAAAGGTCAGTGGGTGACCGTCGACGAGCAATTGCAGAGTGTGAGTCGGGGAAGCAGTTCTTATCTTGGCTACGACGATTTAAGTGGCCAATTGCGAGCGACTTTAGATACGTTTCCACAAGTGAGTTCCATCTCTTTTAGTTTTCTCGCTCTTTTACTAGTCGGCATCCTCCTTTTGCTTGGGCCAGCAGAATATTATTTCTGGATTCGAGGTCTTCGGCGTCCAGGTTGGACATGGCCAACGATGGCATTACTCGTATCGTTGTTCAGCGCTGGGATCTTGTACTGCTACCAGCAGTGGCGTCCTGAAGGGCCTTTCTTAAGATCCGTCGAACTGATCGATATCGATGCCTCCACAGGCTTTCAGCGTGGGCGACTTTGGTTCCACACCTACAGCACTCCACCTACGCTTCTAGATTTCAAAACCAACACTTCGCTACTAGGCAAATCGGAAACGGTTTCTGGAATGAGTGATTGGCAGCCGTTGACGGGCAAAGGGATTGGTGGACTTGAATCGGGCATTCGCAGTCTCGAATCACTTCCCGGATATGGTATCCACCTCCCCATCGGTTCGCAGGATAAGCCTGCTGCATTACCAGGTTCGATAAAGACTAGCGACTTGGAAAATGTTCCTTTTGCTGCCGGCGGCACCAAGAGTCTTCGAATGGGTTGGTCGGGAAATGGAGAGCCAATGCAGATTGGTAATCTTGAGGAAGTTCCAGGCTCAGGATTGCTGAACGGACAACTTCAAAATCCATTGGACGTCGATCTCCTTGACGCGTACTTAGTTTACCATCAATGGGTCTATGCGCTTCCAACACGTCTACGACCAGGCGAGTCACAGAAGTTTGACATCCTCTCTAAGCCTAAGGATTTTGCGAGGCGTTTGACCAGACGCATCGCTATCGATGGAAAAGATCGAACCGCTGCTTGGAATCCAGCCGAACGAAACTCTTTGCCGGACGTCATGGAAATGATGATGTTTTACGAGGCAGCAGGTGGAGAAAAATACACCGGCCTGCAACATCGTTTTGAATCGGCCGTCGACTTCAGCGATATACTGAGCCTGGATGCTGCCATATTGGTAGCAAGACTTCCATCCAGCAAGACTCGAATTGAAATCGAGAAAAATCGACAATCGATTCCCGTCGAAAACCAAATCAGCAGTTTTGTTCGCTGGTTGATCCCCGTTAACAAACCTCAATGAGATAAACTACAAGTCCCCCTTAAGTTCAATTTCCACGGAAAGCGACAGGGGCTTCACCGTAAATATTTTTCAGAGCGAGCCTGCACGTGATTCGAACTGTAAATCTGACCAAGAAGTACGGTGACATGTACGCGATTCGCGGCATTGATCTGGATTTGACCAAGGGTGATCTATTTGGTTTTATCGGCCCCAACGGCGCTGGTAAAACAACCACCATGCGAATCGTTGCAACACTGCTCACGCCGACTTATGGCGAAGCCTATGTGTGCGACTACTCGATCTACACCCATCCTAAGGAAATTCGGCGACTGGTTGGTTTTATGCCGGACTTCTTTGGCGTTTATGATGATATGACCGTTATCGAGTATCTTGAATTCTTCGCAGCAGCTTACAAGATCAATGGCCCAGCCCGCCGAAAACGCTGCGATGAAATGCTGGAAATCGTTGACTTGGATTTTAAACGCGATGCGTTTGCAAATACACTCAGCCGGGGTCAGACACAGCGATTGGGCTTGGCTCGCGTACTGCTGCATGATCCACAGGTTCTACTACTAGACGAACCACTTTCAGGTCTTGACCCACGTGCTCGAATCGAAATGCGGGCGATGCTCCGGAAACTCGGAGCCTTAGGCAAGACGATCGTGGTCTCTAGCCACATTCTTCCCGAGCTAGCCGATGTTTGTAACAAGGTAGGAATCATCGATCGTGGTCAAATGCAAGTCTGTGCGACTGTCGATGAAGTACTTCGTCAGGTCCGACCACGAGTCGTTTTGTTGATTGAACCTGCACTCCCTGCTGATCTTGAGAAGATGGCACGAAACATTGAACAACACTCTATCGTTGATCGCGTTGACGTACAGCAGCAACGCATTCGCGCCACTTTGAAAGAGAACATAACCGATTACAGTGAACTCGCTGTAGCGCTGGTTCATGCTGGGATCGCCTTTAAACATTTTGGCGAAGAAGAAACTAACCTGGAATCAGCCTTTATGGCACTAACGCGCGGAGTAGGCGCGAAGATTTGACGCAAATAATGAAAGCTATGAATTAAGGGAAATCACTCTATGTCCTCGAGTGTTGACTGGATTGCGGATCGCTGCAATGCGTTTGACAGTAGCGGTATTCGAAAAGTGTTCGAATTAGCCGCGAAGATGAAGAACCCCATTAACTTGTCGATCGGCCAGCCGGACTTTGATGTACCTGAACCCGTCAAGCAAGCTTGTATTGAAGCGATCGAGAAAGGTAAGAATGCCTATTCCTTAACACAAGGCATTGCTCCTCTTCGCGAGAAACTACAAGATCGCATCGATAAAAGATACGGTCACACCGATCGCTCCCTTCTGATCACTTCAGGCACCAGCGGTGGTTTAGTGCTCGCCATGCTTTCCATGGTCAATCAAGGCGACGAAGTGATTTTGTTTGACCCCTATTTTGTGATGTATCCGCCACTGGTGCAATTGGTTGGCGGTGTTCCTGTGATCCTTGATACGTATCCAGACTTCCGCATCGATATCAAAAAAGTTGAAGCGGCAATCACTCCCAAAACTAAATTGATTATGCTCAACAGTCCAGGTAATCCCACTGGTGTTGTTGCTTCGCAAGAGGAAGTCAAAGCGTTGGGTGAATTAGCTGCGAAACATAACATCGCACTGCTCTCCGACGAAATCTACAGCGAGTTTTGTTACCAACCCTCGTTGCCAACGCCAGCCGATTACAACCCAGCGACCATCGTAATCGACGGCTTTTCAAAAAGTCACGCGATGACTGGCTGGCGATTGGGCTTTGCTCATGGCCCAACTCCCATCATTCAAACGATGATCAAGCTGCAGCAGTACTCCTTCGTATGCGCTCCTCAACCTGTGCAATGGGCTGGCGTGGTTGCGATGGATATCGACATGAGCGATTACCGAGAGAACTACCGAAAGAAACGCGATCGCATGATCGATGGTCTTAAAGATCTCTATGAAATCGCTATTCCCGATGGAGCCTTTTACATATTCCCCAAAGCACCCTGGGGAACGGGAAGTGAGTTCGTGCATCGAGCTATTGAGAACGAGCTATTGATCATTCCGGGAAACATCTTCAGCCGAAGGGACACTCATTTCCGAATTTCATACGCCGCCCCAGACCAGACGATCGATCGCGGTATCGAGGTGCTTCGCCGCCTTGCGAAAGAAGGAAAGTGAGAAATCTTGGTCTGAATCATTCGACCCTTGTGGCGAAGCGAAGCAGTGGATGGTCGTTTTTTGTTTTTATCGCAATCGCTTTCCGTGAGGATGTCGCATTCCTACTGAGCGGAACTGCGCGAACCTCGCGGCGATGCCCCCACGAGCACTCCTTCGGGTAAGGGTCGTGCAGCGGTCAAAAAGCCTTCTTCGAATAATGATTCTTTTAGTCGCCGATAAGCTTCGAAACTATCGGGGTAAACCCAGACCGTTATGACCGTTTCTCGCGGTAGCCGACCAGCCAGTTCAACTCGCAGCCGACTTCCTGTCTGCAAGGCGTCATCAATCGTTTCTCCAAGCGAACGATCGACTAGCTCCAGTTCGAAACGCTCTAACTCGACATAGGAGCCCATACCAACCTGTCCTCCCGCTTGCGTCATTCTGCGTGAAGTTAACAAACGGTATCTCATTAAAAAGCCGCCTATCGGGCCGATCGAATCCTCGATCACATTGCGACTGGAACCTCTACCAGCTGCTAATGGAGCCGCCTGCTTAAGTTGATCGACCAAGCTATCCCAGGGAATCACTGTGACCCGCCCCTCGGACATATACAGATGCATTTCCTGACCGAAAACGGTCTTAGCCATCGGGGTAGGAAGATGTTGCAGCGCAATCGGTGGCTCATCTGTTTCCCCGACAAGATCTTGACGATTGCCGAGTTCTTTGAGTTTTTCATTCAGCTTTTCAAGTTCATTATCTTGTTCAACGCGACGCCTTACTTGCTCATCTGCACTCTCCATTTGTTTCTTCAGATCCTCTTGTGTCAAAGCGATCCGCTGAAGAAGATTCGATCTTTCTGCTAGTCGATACTGCAGTTCTAGAGAATGCCTTGCTAATTTCTGCTCTTGCTCTGCCACACTGCTGCGAATCGCGGCCATCTGTTTTGCAGGATTCTCAAGTGACTTCGACGCTGACTGACGTTGCTTCTCTCCAAGTTCACGAGCTTCTTTGTAAGTGCGAGCAGCCATGATCACGACGAGAATAATCAGGACACCAACAAGATTAGCGACCGTATCAAGAAATGAATCCTCACCGATTGCGAGTTCGGCCTCACGGTTTCTTGCCATGCTCTGCCTCCTCCGCTAGCTTCACTTCAATTCCGCTACCCTGCAAGACACGCCGCAATTGATCGTAACGTGTCTGCGCATCCGCATCGACATGCACTACGATTCGAGGCTTCCAATAACCACCAGCCAGTGCCATACCCCAGCTATCGATTCTACCTTGCAATGCTTTTGCTAAATCATCTCTAGCTTGAGCTAGGCCACGTCGCAGAAAAATTGTTTTCGTTCCGTGTTGCTTTGGTTCTGCCAAAATCACCCAACGATCAGCCATACAGTGAATGCGAATCACTCGATCAATCGCCGTGCCTCGAACATTTTGTCTCGTCCAATCGCTACCCTGGGAGATCACGATCGCTCCGTTGGGCAATTCTTCTTCGTCAGCGGATGGCTTAGAGGGTGATGAGCTGTTTTTTGGTTTGGAATCTTTGGCTGACGACTTCTTGGCTGCCGCGGTGCTGTAGGTAATGCCTGGCGATCCTTCACCACCTGGTGTACCGCTGAGCGAATCACCTCCACCTGACATTTCACGAAAGACCGATCCTTCGGGTGGAGGCGTTCCATTAGACTTCCCAGCCATCGCTTTTTGTTTTGTAGTCCCATCCACTCCATCTGACGCATCGCCAGTTCCACCTGCTTGTCCATCGACTGTACCTTGCTGGTTTTGAGCCAACTTTCCATTGGTGCCTTGCTTGGTCTGCGATCCAGTGCCTACTTGCGGCGAGTTGGAATTGGCTGAGATTGGGCCGTATTGGCCTTCGCCATCGAGAAATTCACTCGATCCGCCCATGCTCACTTGCGGATCATTACCAGCCTCACCCCCACCAGTTGCATTTCCTCCGGCCATCGATGCCCCGACCGTTCGCATCCCACCTGCCGCTGGCGATGATCGTCCGCTGAGGGAACCGCCACCCGCAGAAACTCCCGCACCAGAACGCCCCGCCACAAAACCTCCAGAACCGTAAGGTGTCGTAGCGACAAAATCCTCCGGTCGATTACCGTTAGCTAGTTGTTCGTTACCCGCAGCGTCGGATGCACCTTGAGAGTTTCGACCATTACCATTTCCGGAGGCCAGAGCTTGTTCGTCTGCCGAGCCACTTTCATTGCCTCCCGCCATTGAGCCGTCGGCATTTCCTGCTCCATCACCGCCACCTAAACCTTCAGCAACGGCTTCATCCGAATCGATCGGCCCCCAACCCTCGCCACCACTTGAATCCTCTAACATTTCTCGCATACGACCCGGCATAGCAGCGATCAAAGCGACTTGCCGTGCACGCGCTTGTGCAACAACCTTCTCAAGTTCCGCGCGAATTGGCTTTTCAAAAGGCGGGAACTTTAACTCCTTATCATCTTCCACCAATTCATAACCAAACTGATCATCCCAACTTGTGATTGCACCTCGAGCCAAAGCATAGGTACGAATACCATCAGGACGTACAATGAGTAGGGGATAGGGAGCAACTCCACCTGTCGCCGAGATGGATTCCAGATGCGATCTTATCGATCGCAATACAGCATCAAGCGGATTGCCGGGACCATATGGCGGCTGTAGATCACGCAACTGCAACATAAAACCATCGGGCTGCACAATTAATCCTTGGGCAGTGCATTCCAAGTAAATCGGTCGACGCTGGGTCCCATTAGGGCCGTAATAGGGAATGATCGCGTAAGCTGGTTTCTTTTCTTTTTTCTCTTCTTCTTTTTCCTTCAGCTCCTCTTCGTTCTCAGCGATCTTCTTCAGTAGATCCGTCTTCGCTTTTTCGAACTCTTCATCGCTGACCAAGCGATCAGACTGTTGCTGCATCAGTTTTTCGCGCTGCTTCGCTAAATCCTCAGCCTGTTTGAGCAGACGATTGATGTGATCTTCGATATGTGCTAGTTCACCCTGCTGGCGATCTAGCTCCTGCTGCTGCTTAGCGCGAACCTTTTGCATCTCCTCGCTCAGAGCCATCATTTCCTCGGAAACCTGCTCTACTTCTTCGTTCTTTGCAGCTTCCTTAGCATAGGACTCCGCATTGTTGACGACGAGCATGAGGATCAGCACCAAGGCACCCATGGTGCAAACCAGAACGGCGAGAAACGGAAAAAGTGAAGGTGCGAGTTCGTCGCGTTTGCGATGACCACTCATGCAGCTTTACCTTCGCGATCTGTCGGCGGTCGTTTGAGCGGTGACGATGTTCCAGCTTCACTATCCGAAGCATTATTATCGTTTTGGCGGGGGGCCGGCTGACCGGAAATTGGTCGTTGTCCCGGTACCCGATCCGATTTCGCGCGCGGTACGGCTGGATGCCCTTGGTGCACTCTGGAAATAGTACGGCGACCAACGACTTCCTCCACAATCCCAGCTTCGTTGCTACCCACTGCATAGCCCCTATCAGCCTGACGTTCCAGGATTCCGCTGCGTTCGATTTGCGTTGCTAAAACGGCGATCGCCTCTGTCAAACAGAGAGCCGCTTCATGGAATCGATCCACCTGCGTAAGCTGTTCGATGTTGCTATTGAGTTCATCTTCCAGCCGATTCAAAGTTCCGCCCGACTGCACTAAGCGATGAAGCAGTTCTGCTTGCTTAGCCATCTCTTTTTGCTGACCATGTAAAGATCTAGCCTGATCCGACAAAACCATTTGCCACTGCTGCCAGCGACTTTCAATCTGCTCAACACCTTCTCGTTGGATTCGCCCCATCGTCTCAGCATGTTGGTGCATCGCGCCTTGAATCGATTCCTCCAAAGCTCTTTGGATTTGATCACCAGCAGTTCCGGTCAAATTGGCCCAGTGCTGATGAGCTTCTTGAATCGTTTGCTTCCACAGCATGGCTTGCTGTTGGACGACTAATTGCACAGCTCCCACAAGTTCGGCAGATAACTGTTTCCAATGCAACTCGACTGCCTTGGCTTCAGACTGCTCTGGAGCAATCAGGAACCCCATCAAGCAGTGTCCTACTTCGTGATCGATCTTTCCAAGAATAGCGAGTTCCAGTCGTTGAACACCGAACTGGATATACATCGCCACAACGGTGAGACTTAATGCCAATGCCGTAGTATCGAAAGCGACATACAGCCCCGAGGTCAATTGGTTCATAACATCTTGCGACTGCGAAGCAAGAAGCTTCATATCCATCGCACCCAGTGTTTGGGAAATACCAAGCACGGTTCCAAGAAAGCCCAACATCGGCATTGCCCAAACGGCGATGCGAATCATGCCATAACTGTCATGCTGGCGATCACCATCTAACTGCGATACTTCTTTGAGATCGTCATCAAGTTGTACGCCACTGGTTCGAAGCGACTGTCGTTTAACAACCGCTTCGACTCGCTGACCAAACCAACTGTGACGAATAAAATTCGGCTGCGCTCCCCAAAGCTTGAGCAACCAATGCGAACGTTTTAAGGGTTCAACTTGCTCGGGCACTGCGATCAATGTCTTCAGCGAATCCATCGAGACATCAGTGAGTCGCTTTTGCCGAAACGCCAAATAAGTTTTTAAAGATAATGACCACAGGGAGACCAGAAATAGCGCAACGGTGGCCACGCACACCCAATGTCCCAGAAAATATCGACGCATCCAGGCATTATCGAGCGGACCTCCCATGATCATTCCGTAGAAGGCCACCGTGGAAGCGATTCCGAAAATAACCGGAGGCCATAGCGGAAGCGTAAAACTACTGGTCTCTGCTACCTTGGTTTTCTTGGTCACCTCAAGATTCCTTCCTTGCAATCCGAGTCGCTACTTGAATCATGAATCACAAATTTTCTTAACTCACCTCGACTCAACGACATCCTTGTCGTGACCCTCGAAGCTGCTTATTTTTGGCAATGATTCAGTAGTCCCTAGTACTCATCGATGTTGTCTCTATAAGGTTTACGATGCGAACTGAAGTCAAGGAAAGCGTCAACCGTTCTACGATCCTTACTCTCACTTCGAACGCAAGCGATGCCTCTTGTTTTCCATTACTCAATAATTCGATCCTGTCTGGAACGATGAAAACTTTGTTTTTCAAAATCCAGTTTGGCAATCGTCTATCTACACCTAGCTATGGATGTGTCGTTACACCTCTGCCATATCGGGGTATGACTGACTTCGTGTTCAACGCAAAGGCGAGATTAACGCTGTGTTGTCAACGACACTATTCAGCCAGACGATGGCGCGGTGGGGATTGTTCCTAGGAAGCCGCTTGGAGTCCAGGGCATTTTTTGATGATTTATTGCTATCAAGTCACATCAGTTTTTTGCACTAAGGATTCATGATCGCTCGCTTCTAACTTTATCGAACCGCAAGTTGGATCACTCAGGGCTTCTGAGAAGATGCGATCATTCGGTCGTTTCGCGATGTGTCCCTTCGATAGATGCGTCGCTTCGATAGTCGAACAGAGCTAGTGGCACGAGAATGTTAGCTCTCAATTTCCGTTATGATCGATGTCCTCGGGCTTTGGCGTCCTATGTCGTGCCCCCAAGTGTTTTTCTATTGCCATAAGGAGCATTTAACCTTTAAACTCCCCCAGCAATCCTTTCGATTCTTGCCCTCCCGAAGAAGATTGGTTGGTCGAGAGCCAAGATGGATCCGACGCAGTTGTGCGCAATCATTGAAACTGCGAAACCAAAGTCATCCCCGAGTCTGCAATCTGAGGAAGCATTGTGGAGCGGTGGGAAAAGTAATTCAGGATATGGCAACTCCAGGATTTTGCCTGTGGATTGCTGAGTCGGATACAGAGTTGAGTGAAGCCAACGGAGTGGGACAACCTATGACACGCGGATCAATCGGCCAAATTGCTATGGTGATCACCCTGGTTTTGTCGGGCAGCTATCTCAGCTGGGGACAGTTTCCCCCTCCGGAAAATAGTGGCGTCACCCCAAGCCTGCCCGTCGCCCCCCCCGCAAACAAGGGGTCCAATCCATTTCCCAATGGTATTAATAACCCTGCGGGTATGGGTGGAAATACCTCAACCACTGGAGGTTTTGGCCCGAATTACCCGCAGGTAGCTGCTGCAGGTAACGACCACCTTTTGATGACGACTTCGCTCTTAGCAGATGGTCGCCAGCAGGTGGTGGTCACCGATACCAACGCGAAAACCATGGCGATTTACGAGGTCGAACCGGTCACGGGCAAAGTGCTTCTGCGAAGTGTCCGGGATATCAAGTGGGATTTGCAAATGGAGCAGTTCAACGCGACCTCTCCAACTCCCGGTGAAATCCGCAATATGGCTGCACCTCGGTAGCCTAAACCGCCAAAAATCCGCACCCCACTTTGAGCGAACTCTGGAAAATAGGCAAGCTGCCGATTAACCTTAGAGATGTGCTCTGGATGCACAACTCTATTCCCATGGATGGTCTCTCGTCTGGATTCAGGTGGAGAACCCCCCACGCATGGCCGGTAATTTTGTATTGCTCGAAGAAGCAGCCAAGCTGCTCGGTGTCACTCCCGATGCGTTGGTCGAAATGCGTTCCCGTGGTGAAATCCGTGGCTTCCGCGAAGGAAGTAGCTGGAAGTTCAAAATGGAAGATGTGCAGCAGGTTCTGCAGAATCGCCTCGAGAGTGGTGACTCAGACATCGGCAGCGATGTTTCGTTGATTCCTGACTTGGGAAGTGGCAGCGATGTGAAATTGGTCGCTGGCCGCAGTGGTACCAACTTGGGAGATTCGAAGGCTGGTAGCGATATCACTTTGGATAGTAGCCTGAAGCTGGATCTTGATGGTGGAAGCGATGTTCCCGTCGACGAAGCAGGGGCCAGCAGTCTCGAATTAGCGATTGACGGTTCAGACGTCTTGGAAGCTTCCGGCGTGAAGCTCGGCGGAGGCGCAGGCAAAGATAAAATTATCACCGGCGACAGTGATCCAGATATCGGCAGCGACTTAGAGCTGGCAGATGATGATGACCTCGTGCTAGGTGGCGGTGGCAGCGATATTGCCTTGCAAAAAGACAGCGGTTTGAATTTGATGAGCCCTTCCGATAGCGGTATCTCGCTGGAAGATGCTCCACTTGATTTGGCTGCACAAAGCGGTATCTCCGGTTTGGATTTGGCAGTTGAAGCTGGCACGCAAAAGGGTGCATCAGCCAGTGGTAGTGGCTCGTTAGTTGATTTCCAACAGGATGAAGAATTCCAACTATCGCCATCATCTGGTGATATGGATGTCGAAGAAGACAGCGGCTCTCAAGTGATCGAGCTAGAAGATTCGACCGAATTTGGAGACGCTGCAGTTGCCTTGGGTGGCGACGACATGATGGGTGATGCTGCAGCCGCTGGTGGATTCAACTCCTTTGAAGATCCAACCGGACAAGGTGGCGCTGTTCCTGGTGCGGCTCCTGTGATGGTGGGAGCGCCCGAAGTTCCAATTGGAATTTGGCAGGTAATGACTTTGCTATCAACGATACTCCTGATGTGCATGAGCGGTATTTTGGTGACCGACATTGTTCGCAACATGTGGTCTTGGAATGGCTCTAGCGATGTGACCAGTGGCTTTACCCAAATGGTCCTCAGCGCGTTGGGAATGAGTTGATAGAGCAATCTAGAGCAGCGAAGCTTCCAAATCGATTGCTCTTCCTTTGAAAACCGACAAATGCTAAGAGAACCTGCCGACAAAAATTGGCAGGTTCTTTTTTTGTAGGTTCGTGACGTCGGTTCAAGAGGAATCCTCAGGTGAATCACTGGTACTCGGTCTATTGCCGAACTTCGACCGGTTGCATCGAAAGCAATCGATGCCGGATGTTGGCTGCGCGGTTCGCATTGCCTCAGCCGATGCGTCTGTACCCTGTGATGATCGTGTCGGCGATCTGCTTGCTAAGTACCGGTTGCTATTCGTGGAGCCCAGCCTCCCAAATTCGCCAGTGCCAGATGGAAAGCGATCGATTGCTGGCCGAATTTCGAGCCCAGAAAAAACGTGCTGATGAAATGGAATCGAAATATCAGCAGTCGCAAAAACAGTTGGCTCAAACAGAAAAAATGTTAGCTCGTCAGCAGAATGGTTACAGCGGTTCTTCAGGAATGTTGGCCGACCGCTCCAGCAACTCGAGCAACAACTCACCTCTAGCCGGCCGCACTGCGACTAGTGGGAAAGACATGGCGAATCCTTCTCCTTTAAGCCCTTCGCGTTCCTCAGGATTATCCTCGTCGGAAGATTCGGACCGAAATATCCAATGGCGACCTCAGGGAACGCCATTGCGTTAGTCTTTACTTGCTCGCTCCTTTCCTTTGCGTTTCGCGGAAACTTCCTCGCCAATTTGGCTTGCTCACCCCGCTCCGCGTCCTTTTGTCCCCCACAATCTTTCATTTGTGCGTTATAATTGGACGAAGTTCAGGATAATGATCTGTTCGATTTGAGGACGGCCGGCAAGTCGTTTTCCCAGCAAGCTGATGGATCAATCGGAGCATCAAGATCGCTGGTGATCTCCGCTTGAAATCCGCGGTTTGGATGGGGTAGGTGGCTTAGAGAAGCTCTGGGTGGTTAGAGCCGAATAGCTTTATTGGCATTCAGGGCTTACGAAACCACTGAGCAATATGGCCGTACCTGTATAATTCCAATAGCACGATCCCACCTACCTTAGTCGACCCCTTGATAGGCCGATTTCATGATAACTTCCCGTTTGAATGCTCTTCTCGGGGCGACCTCTCTTTGCCAAATTGCAACCAGTTTTTGGACCAGACTTTGGCCGCTAGGGATATTGGTCGTTTGCACCTCGTGTTTCAATGGAGAACCAGAGATTCGCTCGTACGAAGTCGCCAAGGCACGCGCCTCAGCGTCTACCGGTGGGGCGACTCAGGATGCGACAACCGCAGCCGAACCGCGAAGAATGCTCGGTGCAATTCTTCCTGCAGGTCGAGACGCTTGGTTCTTCAAAGCCGTCGGTAAACCGGAAGCCGTTCAAAAGCTGGCAGAGCCATTCGAAGCTTTGATGAAGTCCTTCAAAATGGCCGACAACGGCGAGCCTCAATGGCAATTACCTGCGTCATGGCGTCAAGAAGCAGGCAGTGGAATGCGTTTTGCCACACTGTTCGCTCAAAGTGATGGGGAGGAGATTCCCGTCTCTGTTATCAAGCTCCCTATCTTCGAAGGAACTTGGGAAGCGTATTGCGAAAGCAATGTCAATCGCTGGCGTGGTGAGCTCTCGCTCCCCAATCAGAGCTGGCAGGAAATCGCTGCCTACGCAAAAGCGATTCCTGGCTCCGATGCAGCTCGCCCTGGATATTGGTTCAACCTAGAAGGCAAACAAGATCCGAGCCGCACGATGCGATCACCATCAGCTCCATTCGCTGGTGGAGCATCGGCCCCTACACCACCTTTCGCCTCAGGTGCCCCAGTCGCTGGCAACACTCCAGCTTCCTCTGCTCAAGCTGAAGGCAAACCTTCTCCTCTGAAATACAAAGTTCCTGAAGGATGGAAAGATCGTGGCGCTAGTGGCATGCGATTGCTCACTCTATGGGTCGGTGATGCAACCGATCCACCCAATGAAGTCACAATCATCCCTGCCTCTGGTGATTTGGAGAGCAACGTTCGGCGCTGGCAAGAACAATTAAGCCCTAACGTTGATGACTCCACAGTGAAGTCGGCGATTGAGAAAGCGACAAAGGTCCAAGTGGAGGGTATCGACGCAAGCGTTGTGCAATTGGTCGATTCTCCTGATCAACCCAAACAAAGCATCCTCGCAGCGGTGATCCCTATGGATGCTCAAAGTTCATTGTTCATTAAGTATAAAGGTGATGCTAAGACGGCTGATGCCGAGCGGCAGCGATTTATCGAGTTTGTCGAATCTGTTCGCTGGAAGTAAGCAGCACTCTTAGACTTTATCCGTAAAAGGAATTCATATTATGGCCGCAGGTTCTCTTCCATCCTCTTCGATCGCGTCAAGCGGTGCTCGATCCGATGCGAAATCTGCACAGGATTTAACTTCGCAGGCGTGGCAATTTCTTCGCATACTCGGATCATTGAAAATCACCGTGGTGATGTTTCTCGCCGGTGTCTTTATCCTGTTCGTAGGCACGCTCGCTCAGGATGAAAAGAACTTACCCGAGGTGAAAGAAGAGTATTTTAATAGCTGGCTAGCCGTCATTCCCTTTTCTGATTTTGTGCCGGTGACTGTTTTCGGTGAACGCAACATTCCAGGTGCGTTTCCATTTCCCGGTGGAGCAACCATCGGATTGATTCTGTTGATTAATCTAATCGCGGCAAAAATCACTCGGTTCCATATTTCTGCGAAAGGAACTCGACTGTTTTGGGGAACGATCATTTCTGCGATCGGCGGTCTACTTACACTCGCAGTAATTATGACAGGGCATTTCTCCGATGGGCTTCAGGGTAGCCCACCAATTCCATACGATGTAGTTTGGCGTTTGGTGCAAGCGACTTCCGTCGGTATCACCATCGCACTAATTGCTTCGGCGATCGCCAATCGCAATCAACCCAACCTCATCAAAGTTGTACTTTGGTCCTCGGCAATCTGCATGGGTGTGATCACCTTTCTGGCATTGGTCGGTGGCCAATCTTATCGCATCGGTGATCCTGGTCTTAGAATCATGTGGCAACTGTTGCAATCGAGTGTCGCAGGGGGTGTTTTGTTAGTTGGTCTGATGATTGTTTTTGGTAACCGCGGTGGAAACGTACTGATTCATATCGCTGTCGGCCTTGTCATGTTTGGTCAGTTCCTTTTCGGTGATCGCCAAGTCGAACAACGCATTTCATTGATTGAGGGCCAGAGCACCAATGTAGCTTTCCGCACCGATGAATTTGAATTGGCTGTGATCGATATCAGTGGTGCAGAAAAAGATCGCGTCACGGTTATCGCAGATCGACTGTTAAAACGCTACGCAGGCGATCCCGAAAAAATCATCGCTTCGAAAGAACTTCCATTCGACATCAAAGTCAAATCGCTTTTTCCTAACTCGGATCTCCGCAGAGCCGGACCGGTGGAACCCAACGAAGCGACCCAAGGCATCGGGAAATCGTGGATTGCAATTTCCAAACCGCCCGAGGGTGGCGTAAGCTCCAAACCCAATATTTCTTCCGCCTATGTCCAGATTCTCGATAAAGAGTCCCGCGCCGATCTTGGAACTTATCTTATATCTCAGTTCCTCAATGATCAGGGAGCAATCTTCATGAATGCTTCCCCCGATGAACTCGACACAATCGAGGTTGGTGGAAAGCCTTATCAATTGCAACTTCGCTATCGACGCGAGTACAAACCTTACGAGATGACGTTAACTGATGTTCGAAGAATCAATTACAGCGCAAGCGATACCCCGCGCGATTATTCGTCGTATGTAACCATTCGCGATCCGCAAACCAAGACCGAGCAAGAAGGTCGAATTTGGATGAACAATCCTGTCCGATATCGCGGAGAAACTTTCTATCAGAGCCAATACTCACCCGTTCGCTTGGCAGATGGAAAAATGTCGGAAATGACTGGGCTTCAGGTCGTTGAAAATGCAGGTTGGTTGATTCCTTATGTTTCTTGCGTTCTCGCGTTTTGGGGTATGCTCGCTCATTTCGGTGGTACCTTTCTTCGCTTTGCTGATCGTTATGATCGACTTCATTTGGGCGACGCGCCAGTTGCTGCTCCAGCGGTCATCGAGAAAGAGTCGAAGAAGAATCGTAAGGCAATCGAGACGGAAACTATTACCACTCCAACCTTCTCATGGAAATCTTTCGTCAGTCCGATTCTTGCCGTTTTGTTGGTCGCGCTCTTTGCCTACCGCGGTGCCGTACCAAAGTCTCCGCAACCAGCCGATCCTGACTGGGCAACGCTCGGCACTATTCCCGTGCTTCACGAAGGACGCATCAAGCCGTTCGATACAGTAGCTCGCAATACCCTGCAATACTTAGGGAGTCGATCTGCGGTCTATATGCCTAACCCCGAAGCAAGTGCTTTTGCCAAGTCGATGGGTTTTGGGACCAAATCAATTCCTGCAACGCAGTGGCTGATGGGAGTTATTGCCGGCGACGATTGGGTCGATTCAGCTCCCGTTTTCCGTATCGATGCGAAAGAAGTCGTCGACCTTTTCGATCTCGAACGACACGAAGGTCACCGTTACAGCTTTAAAGAGTTACAGCCTGGTCTACCCAAACTGGAACAACAGATGCAGAAGATTCGTGAAAGCGAAATCCCACCAGATCAATTAAGTTTCGCAGATAAGAAACTTACTGAGATCAATCAAAAGCTGATGGTCTTTAATCTACTCAGGTTCAGTTACCAAACTCCGCAACTACCCGCATTGGGCGCTGAGGACTCCGATCGCGAACAGTTCTTTCAGCAGATTCAACGTGTGATGCAGATATCGCAGCAACTGGAAAGCAGTAATCCTCCCGCAATGATTCCTCCTAACAAAGCGATCGATCCGCAAGCCGAAGCAACCAATGAAGCTACGGAGACGCCTAGTTGGCAAGCTCTTTATCCTGCTGTGGTAAGCGCATTGCGAGATCGAATTTTCTCGGCCGCAAGTCAAGGTGAGAAAAGCTTTGAACCCAATCCTGCGATTCTTGCTTTCACCGATGTACTCGCAAACTCAAGCCAATCAGGTCGTGATTTCAACGCAGCTGTCAAGGAATACAAATCGACCATCAAAGATTTTCCAGAGGTGAAGAAGGCCAGTGCCAAATCTGCCTACGAAGCTTGGTTCAACAAATCCAATCCAACCGACCTAGCGAAGTGGCTCTATGTGATGACGATCTTCGTGTGTTTCTTCAGCTTCTTGGTTTGGAATCAACCGATCAACCGCTTTGTATTCTGGTTCCTGCTGGCAATTCTTATCATCCATACCTTTGCGATCATCAGTCGTGTTTACTTGACGGGCCGACCACCAGTCGTCAACCTCTATTCGTCGGCCGTCTTCATCGGTTGGTCATGCGTTATTGCGGGTCTTGCGATCGAATCGATGTTCCGCTTAGGTATCGGTAATCTTGTCGCTGCGATTACCGGAGCAGGTTCCTTGATGGTTGCCTACGGATTGGATTCCGGAGACACGATGCACGTTTTACAAGCGGTTCTCGATACACAGTTCTGGCTTACAACTCACGTGATTTCAGTGACACTGGGTTACGGTGCAACCTTCCTTGCTGGCTTCCTAGCGATCATCGCAGTAATACATCGTGTCTACAGTCGCTATGATCAAACCTCGCCCGAGAAACGAAGCGAGTCCAGCCGATCCTTGCAAGAGAATCTCTACCGTATGACCTACGGTGTCGTATGCTTTGCTCTGTTCTTTAGCTTCATCGGCACGGTTCTCGGAGGTCTTTGGGCCGATGATAGTTGGGGACGATTCTGGGGCTGGGATCCGAAAGAAAACGGGGCACTGATGATTGTGCTTTGGAATGCGGCCCTTCTCCATGCACGTTGGGATCGTTGGGTTGGCCCAAGAGGCTTCGCTCTATTCGCAATCGGCGGCAACATCATTACAGCTTGGAGCTGGTTCGGAACCAATCAACTTGGTATCGGCCTGCACAGCTATGGATTCACCAGCGGAGTGCTGATGCTGCTCGCCGGCTTCGTGGCGAGCCAGTTGCTTTTGATCATCGGTGGCTGGGTGCTCACTCGCACCCCCAATACCGCAACGTAAAAGAACTTGCTTCGAGGGGTTCATCACGGGATCAGATCTTTGCTACGCTCTCGATGAATGATTGCTGCACGTAGCGTCAACCAGTCGCCCTCTTTTAGGGCGACTGGCGAGCTTGAAGTTCAGGTGAAGCTAGTGTAGGCCGCGGTGGAGCAGGGGAGGGGAGATGCCTTCCCAACTGGACAGCCAACTCTTGTGCGGCCATGACCTGAGAAGGTGTAGCCGTTGCGTCTGAGATTTCGGTCAGCCACTGCACGACTTGCCAACTATTAGCTCTGGGAAGTTGCTGCGGCTCCGTGTCGGCATCGGCAAAAAGCGGGCCTAAACCATCAATGGCGATCACACCTGCGATTGGTTTTTCACTGGCAGCAATCTGAATGGGCGGCATACGTCCTTGGAGCTGTAGGCCATCGCGATCCCAATCAAACTGGCAAACCAGTTGATCGAAGTGAACGAACGTGGGGCCTTTGGTATACAGCCCATCGCGCAGCCGTAATCCTAAAATGCTTCCCGCTCGTAGCAGCCAGGTTCGATGCAAACTTCCTCCCCCCGCAACCGTCAATTGCCCAGAAGCTTGTACCAGTTGATGGTCGCGAACCGTCGCTCGAAAAGCATCGATCCTGCCACTCCCAGCCAACCCTTGCGGCAACTTTCGAGTCAACTCGTCCAGACTCACTCGATCCAAGCGACCATCGATGGAAAACGTCGTACCCTCTTCCCCGACCTCGGCTCGAAGATCGCCATTGAAGCATGCGTTTTCACCAAGCCTTGCCGCTCCAGGCCATATAGCACTTAACAATGTGGCACTTATCTCGCTACTACCGCTGCGAAACAGCCATTGCGTACGGGGCTGACTCGGTTCATGCGATCGAGTCGCACGAACGAGAACCTTGTCAGATAACTTCTTGTCACCATTATGATAAGCTCTCACCGTCAATAGTGATTCGCTTTGCTGGCTCGACCACTCTAGCTGCAGTTCGCTAAAGCTATTCTCACTTCCGTTATCATTATGGATTCGCAATTGATCGATACTCAATCGTACCAGGATCCCATTTTTTCTCGGGATGCAAAGCAAACGATCATGAAGTTGCTGGGTTGAACTGAAAAACTCGGATGCTTGTAACTCTAAGATACCAACTTGCATCTCCCATCCATCGTCGAATCGAGTTAGTAAGACCGAATCGATAGAAGCAATCGCTTCGTGGGTCTCTGGGTCGAAGAGCTCTAGTGTTCGCAATTGAACTTGGCGAGGACTGAGTGACTGGGCTTGAAATACTTCAATGTCAAAACCTAATTGTTGCTCGAGCCTTTCTTGCCAAGCGCTCCCTTGCCACTGCTGATAGAAGGGGAGAAAGGAAAGACTGCACCAAGTGATTGTAAAGAGCGTAGGGAGCAGGCCTAAGAAAAAAACGAGGGCGCGACAGACCAGCTTGCGGGTGCTCTCATGCAACCGCCATTGCGGAAGAACCGCTTTTCGAATGTTTTGTTTCTTGCTGGTCAGCTTACCTTCCATGGCAGCCAATTCCTATTCAACAACTCTTCTCATTCGACATCAACCAACAGATATCCATATCTGCCTGAGTCGCCGTGCGCTCTTGCCCGTGAGACTCTATCGTTCAAATCTCTCGGGCCATCTTTTGAAACAAGTCGTAACGTGCCTTCATCTCAACGACACTATCCCCTCCGAACTTATCCACCAATGCGGCAGCAACTTCGAAGGCAACAACGTGCTCGACGATAATCGCTGCAGCAGAAATCGCGCACACATCGCTTCTTTCATAACTAGCGCGATGAGATTCCTTGGTATCCATTCGTATGGAGTCCAGTGGTTTGCGAAGTGTGCTGATCGGCTTCTTGGCAGCTCTAACAATCAGTGGCTGGCCATTGGTCATCCCCGCTTCCAATCCACCAGCGTTATTGGTCGGTCGAACATAGCCCAGATGGGTTGCTTCGCGTTGGCTGGCATCGAACTGAATCGCATCGTGAACTTGCGAACCTTTTCTTCGAGCTGCTTCAAATCCCAAGCCAATCTCAACGCCTTTGATGGCCTGCACCGCCATGACCGCTTGAGCGATACGTCCATCAAGCTTGCGATCCCATTGAGCGTGCGTCCCCAAGCCAAATGGCAACCCCTCCACACGTACTTCCACAATTCCGCCGATGGTGTCTCCTTCTTCAGCAACCTGATCGATCAGCGCCGTCGCTTCAGAATCTCGAGAAGGATCCAAACTGTAAATCGCACTTCCGTTACGCCGCTGACGCAATTCGTCGATCGCACCGTCGGTTGTACCAATTTTCATGCTGCCTAATTCGACAACATAACCGATCGTTTCAATTCCAAACTGACGAAGCAATTGTCGACACAACGCACCTGCCGCCACGCGCACGGCCGTCTCTCTCGCGCTTGCTCGCTCCAAGACTCCACGAATCGTGCCGAGATATTTAATCGCTCCAGTCAAATCACCGTGCCCGGGACGGGGGCGTTCAAGCTCCTTGAGCCGTTCCAATTTGTAATCGTGATTGACCACCTGCAACGTGATCGGGCTCCCTAGACTCAGCCCTTGCCAGACCCCAGTGAGTATGTCGACCTGGTCCGTCTCAAGCTTCTGACGGCCACCGCGACCATACCCTCCCTGACGCAATCGCAACTCCGCATCGATCATGGCAGTATCGATCGCCAAACCGGCTGGGAAGCCGTCGATCATTGCCAGTAAGGCCTTGCCGTGTGATTCGCCTGCTGTCCAGTATCGCAACATAGAACCTATCAATCACCGTCGCTGCTGCCACCCCCGCAAACCAACGCCTTGCAGGTTAGGCATATTATGAAAACCGACCCAAAATAAGCTTCCAGCCACCGATGTTCCCGCATGTAACACTCTGCTGAACCAACCAACTGGGGTTGTCTTTACGACTGTTTTTGCGCGGAATCCTCCGAAATCGAGTGTAACGAACACTACGCTTTGAGCCTAGGGCGTTTCAGGTCGCTGCCCCCTGGCAATGGATAAAACCAATACCCTCGCCAGGGTGTCATTTCCATCATTTCAGTTGATGGTATGGCGGGGGGGCACACGAGCACGAGCACGAGCACGAGCACGAGCACGAGCACGAGCACGAGCACGAGCACGAGGGAACCCCGCAAGCCGTCCGAAGAGCCTCAAAAACCATATTCCGATCTTGGATTTGCTATCTTAGGCCGGTCGCTATTGTGGATGGTGATACCCTTGCAGCTAATGCTGGCAAAGCCCCAAGTGGTTTATTGAGTCGCATTATAGATATCAAGCCGAGGTTCCGATCTCAAAAAGGAATTGCATCGAGAGTGCCGTCGACTCGAACGCAAGCTAACTTTTCTCTTGCTATAGTAGATACCGGCAGGTTGTCACAGAAAGTTTTCCTTAACGCACTTTCGCTCTTTCACTTGATAACCATCCATTCAGAACATTCAACCAGGATCAACTTGCCCCCAGGCGAGATCGTTAGACGTGAATTCTTCAACCTTCACAGAATTGCTTAAAAGATGGTTTAACCAAAGCTGGTTTTTAATCGCTTTGCTAGCTGTTCTTGCTATTGGTTCATGGCAGTCGGAAAACCTGTTGTGGCTCACCAAGCTTTCGACCTTACGAAATTCGGTCGTGGTATGTGTCATTTTTATCATGGCTTTGGGGGTACCTCTGGCGGACATCCTCAAGCAAGTTGCCAAGCCACTTCCCACACTATTGGCTTCGGCGATCAATATGATCTTTTTACCGCTCGCCGCTTGGAGCGTGGGACCGCTGCTTCCTCAAGAACTCGCCGGCGGACTGATTGTAGCATCCGCGATCCCATGCACCCTTGCTTCGGCAGCCGTATGGACGCGACGCGCAGGTGGTGACGACACGATTGCAATGCTTGTGATGCTGATCACGAATGTGACTTGCTTTGTGGTAACCCCTCTTTGGCTTGCACTTTTGCTCGGCCGTGTCGTGCAACTCAATACGTTCAAACTGATCAGCGATCTATTTGTGTTAGTTTTACTGCCGAGTGTCTTCGCTCAAGTTTTACGGCAGCGTTCCGCTTTGATCGCTCAGTTTGCCAATCGCCACAAGCTAACCCTTTCCACATTGGCGCAAGCAGGTATCCTCTTTATGGTGCTTTTAGGGGCAATACAGCTGAATCTTCCCCGAATCGACACAACTGCTGATGCGCCAGTTTCAGCGGGTGCAGAGACCAGCATTTGGCAGGGAATAAACATCATCCCAACGGCATTTATCGCATGTGCTCTACACGGTATCGCTTTGGCTTTAGGCTGGTACACCGCTGTTGGATTGCGTTTAAGTCGACGTGAAACGATCGGCGTCGCAATATCTGGAAGTCAGAAAACTCTCATGGTCGGACTGCAACTCTGCCTCGATTGTGGAGTGAGCATTTTACCCATGGTCATGTATCACATTTGCCAATTGCTGATGGATACCTTCCTAGCAGATTGGTGGTTGCGTCATTCGCAAAAATCACAAACCTCTGCTGAACCAAAGCAATCATAAGATTGACTTCCAATCGACTTGATTCTAGACCGGGCACCGTGACTCAACTGCCAAACGAAAAAAGACGGGAGCTAATCTCCCGTCTTGCTATTCGCTTAAAGCATTTCCACTCAGTGATGAGTTTATTTGCCGAGCAATTCTGCTAGTTTCGGTTCCAATGCTTCCGCCCAGCGGCGATAGCCTTCTTCATTAGGATGCAACAAGTCAGGCATTACTTCGACGGGTAACTTACCATCCTTATCGAGAAAGACGGAGTTGATATTGACGAAGTAGACATGCTTGTCATCAGCCAACGATTTGATCTTTTCATTGGTACCATCGGTAAGTTTTCGCAGAGCATCTTCGTTGTTTGCACCGCGAGGGAAAATCGCCAGTAGAACGACTTTGGTTTCCGGTAGTTTCTCTCTCAGCTTTTTGACGATCTGTTCAATTCCGGCCGAGATATCTTCAGGTGAATCCTGGCGATGTCCGGCATTGTTCGTTCCGATCATGATGACCGCGACCTTGGGAGAAATCCCATCGATGGCACCATGATCAAGTCGCCATAGAACATTCTCGGTTCGATCGCCGCTGAAGCCGATATTGAGGGGCTTTCTCGAAGCGTAGAACTTTTCCCAAATCGGCTTGCCAGCGCTTTCCCAACCATGAGTGATTGAATCGCCGATCCACAACAAGTCTACTTGCCCCAGTTGCTCTTTCTCTTTCAATTTTTGTTCGTGGCGTGGCATCCACCAAGCCTTCGCCCATTCTGCCGTTTGAACTTCCGGGGTCACTGACATCGAAGGCTTCTTTTGATCCTCCGCGAAGCAGGTCAGTCCTGTTGCAGAAAAGACCAAACCAAGGAAAAGCTGGAAAATAGCTTTACGAGACATGAACATTACAACCTTTACTAAATGAAAAGGCAGGCGAGCTAACAGGTGGGTGTTAGGCGAGGTTAGGTGGAAAACAATCCGTTCCTATCATCAATCCACTTGTCACAACGTCCAGGAGTCTCAGCATTTTTCATCGGTCAGTAAGATTGTCTATCGAACTTTACCGCAGAGAATCGATGCATTGTGACCGCCGAAACCAAAGCTATTGTTCATCGCGATATCGATACGCTTCGATTTCGGTACATTAGGAGTGTAATCCAAATCGCAGGCGGGATCAGGGTTTTCCAAATTAATTGTGGGAGGAACAATGTCATTATACACCGCCAGGACGGTGAGAATCATCTCGATTCCGCCGCTTGCTCCTAGTGCATGACCGATATGGCCCTTGGTGCTCGATATGGACACCTTGTAAGCGTGGTCACCGAAAACCCCTTTAACCGCTTGGGTCTCAGCCTTATCGCCCAAAGGAGTGCTAGTACCGTGGGCGTTGATATAGTCGACATCCGATGGATTCCAGCCCCCGTCGCGTAAGGCATTAGCCATCGCTCGACCGGCTCCTCGTCCCAATTCATCCGGTTGTGTGATATGTCCTGCGTCACCACTGGCACCATATCCAAGCACTTCTGCATAGATCTTTGCGCCGCGTCGCTTGGCATGCTCGAGTTCCTCAAAGACCAGGATGCCGGCCCCTTCGGCCATGACAAATCCATCGCGTTCTGCATCGAAAGGACGGCTGGCCTTCTCGGGAGCCTCGTTGCGAGTGGATAAGGCTTTCATGTTTTGAAAACCAGAAACTCCCATCGCCGTGATCGCGGCTTCCGTGCCACCCGTTACGACAACATCCGCGTCATCGTGCTGAATGCACTTGAAGGCATCGCCCATGGCGTTGGTGGCGCTGGCACAAGCAGTCGCAACTGTGAAGTTAGGACCTTTGAAGCCATGACAAATCGAAATGTTTGCTCCCGCCGCATTGAGCATCAATTTGGGAATCGTAAAAGGACTGACGCGATCTGGTCCCTTGGTCAGCAATCGTTCAACCTGGATCTCGATTTCCGAAAGACCTCCGATGCCTGAGCCAAGAATGACCCCGCAACGATAAGGATCTTCTTTGGATATATCGATGCCTGAATCCTCGATCGCTTTACCGCCAGCATAAGTCGCGAATTGGGTGAAACGATCGAGTCGCTTCATTTCTTTAGCGTCGACATACTTGCCTGGATCGAAATCGGGAATGTCACTACCAAATCGAACCTTGAAGTTCGAAACATCCAGAATCGTCAACGGATGCACTCCGCTGCGACCAGCCAGAATACTATCCCACAGCGATGCTACTTCACCGCCAAGAGAAGTGACTACACCTAAACCTGTTACGACAACTCGACGTTTCATATGACAAGCCCGCGATGGTTGAAACCAGCCGACTCGACGGAGGATCATGCTGCTTGCGATTCTCCAGTCGCCACAAACATCTCACCGGAGAGAGTTTCAAGCTTGAAACTTAAAGCAACAAAGGCCCCTGCGCGAAGCCGGAATCTTCCTAAAAAAAAGCGGCCGTGAAGGCCGCAGAAAAAACGGATCCGCAATCTTGCTTTATCAGCCGCCTTGATTCTTTTCGATGTAGTCGACTGCTTCGCCTACTCGCTGAATCTTCTCAGCCGCATCTTCTGGAATGCTGATGTCAAACTCTTCTTCCAGTTCCATGATCATCTCAACGATGTCTAGCGAGTCAGCTCCCAAGTCATTCACGAAATGAGAATCCTTGGTGATTTTGTCTTTGTCGACGCCAACCTGCTCGGCCACGATGTCAATTACTCGTTCCTCGACCGATGCCATAGATTGATACTCCTTGATGAGATTAAATGTATTGCTGTGCTGTAGGCCTGGAAAATCTAAACCAATTTGGCTCACCCGTGCTATTTGGTAACACTTGGCAAGACCAGAAGATAGAGGATTCTAGCAAAGACGGTCAAGGCAGGAAGCGGGCTCTTTCGATTCTAACCCGTCATTCCTCCGTCCACGGTCAAAACCTGACCTGTCACGTAACTGGCTGCCTTGCTCGCCAAAAACAAAACCGCCGCAGCCACGTCTTCGGGTACCCCAAGACGATTCGCGGGAATCTTTTCCTTGACTTTGTCCATCACCGCTGGCCCCAAGGCCTTGGTCATATCGCTTTCGATAAAACCAGGGCAAACGGCATTAACCGTTACTTTTCTCTTGGCCAACTCCTTGCTCAAACTGCGGGTCATACCAATCATCCCCGCTTTAGAGGCAGAGTAGTTGGTCTGTCCAGCGTTACCGATCAATCCCGACACGCTCGACATGTTGATAATTCGACCATATCGCTGAGACATCATCATTCGCGAAGCTGCTCTACTGAACAAAAAGCAACTCGTTAGATTCGTCTGCAGCACTTCATCCCACTGCTCATCGGTCATACGTGGCAGCAGCGTATCGCGGGTGATCCCCGCGTTATTCACCAAAATATCCAGCCGCTTGTAGGTCTCTTCGACCTTCGCAAATAGAGCCTCGACACTCTCTCGCGACGTTACGTCGCAGGGAAGCGCTTCAGCCTGGCCGCCCCTGGAACGGATCGCATTGACCGTGTCAGCTAGCTTGTCGACACTGCGAGCGACACACAGCACAGTAGCGCCGTTAGCGCCAAGACTCTCCGCGACCGCTCGTCCAAGCCCTTGCGACGCGCCAGTCACCAAAGCAATCTGCCCCTGCAGATCAGCTTTCAAACCAATGTCGGCTCCCTGATCACTCATCGATGTTTAATCTCCAAAGCATTCGCAAGCAGCCTTGCGGTCAATTCGCTTGAGCGTTCCCGCTAACACTCTACCGCAACCAATTTCGTAAAACATTTCGACACCTGCGGCCAACATGGCTCGCAAAGATGCCTCCCACTGGACCGGATTGACGACCTGTCGGGCCAGCAAATTTTTGAATTCCTCGGCATCGCGATGCGGCTTAGCATCAACGTTCGAATAAACATCGACGCTGGTCGCGCGTAATGGCGTTGCAGCCAAAGCCTGTTGCAGACGCGTCACTGCTGGGCCCATAAGCTCCGTATGAAAAGCTCCCGCAACCGACAGCCGAACCGTCTTCATCGCTCCAGCTTCGGACGCTTTTAGCTCAGCATCTGCCAAAGAGCCCAAATGACCTGAAATCGCCGTATTTCCTGGGCACAGCAAGTTCGCAATTTGCAGCACTTCACCGGGCCGGCGTGCTGACTGGCAAACCTCTGCCAACTTCTCAGTATCCAACCCAATAACACTGGCCATGCCGCTGCCGACTTGATCCGCAGCATCCTGCATCGCTTCGCCACGCTGCTGTACCAAACGAACCGCATCTTCGAAATCGAGACCGCCAGCGGCTGCCACTGCGGTGTATTCCCCAAGACTGAGGCCGGCGACGGCAACAACCTGCTGCATCAAATCGGGCTGCTTTTCTTTCAACTCAGCCAAGCAAGCAAGCGAATGGACCAGCAACGCCGGTTGACTGTATTTGGTCTCATTGAGCCTTTCGGAAGGACCTTTCTCGCAGAGTTCGAGAAGATCGTAGCCCAGCACCTTCGACGCACGCTCAAACAATAACCGCGCGGTCGGGCAACGCAGAGTAAGGGGTGCCCCCATTCCAACTTGCTGGGCGCCCTGACCTGGAAATAAAAGAGCTATCGCTGGCATCGCAAGAACTAGCTTGCCTGCTCAGTTTGAACCACAACTCGGCCCATGTAGTAGCCACAATTTGGGCAAACAACATGGGTTGGAGTGACCGCACTGCACTTGGGGCAGTAGGTCAATTGCCGAGGCTTCTTGTGGTCGTGTGCACGCCTCTTGTTGGTGCGTGAATTGGAGTGTCTTCGCTTTGGAACTGCCATGGCAGCCAAATCCCCGTAAAAAAACTGAAACTACTTCGGAAAAATCGATTTTTCGCTAAGCCCCGCAAGGTACGAAGCCCACTTCGACCTGTCAAGCCGAAATGAGCCCTACGAAGCCCTAAACCCCATCTCAGGGCTATCTATTTCAGCCGCGAAAGCTCGAATTTTGTTCTAAAATCGGACAACATCCCCAGGCAAATTGACTCTATTCCCGCCTCACCCCGGCTTCCGACTCGTAAATCCCTCGCACCAGCCATCACTTAGCCCCGCCAAACTAAGGTTTTCGCGAGAATTTACCATTCCAGCAACTCTCTTCTTCTTCCTCTTTGAGCAATTCGCGGATTTCGATGAAAACCAATAAGAGACAAAGACATCCTCTTTATTCTTATTTTATCGCCGAAAAAAGAGAGTTTTTCGCAACCGCGGTGCTAGCTTTCGGCGGCTAGCTTACCGTACCCACCCCAAAAGCAGCACAGGATGACCCGAAAGTCTTTTCTGTTAACGCCCCATCAGCCGTGGAATCTCTCAAACTTCTAAACACAAAGCCAACCCGCTGTAAGCGAAAGCTCCAGCTTGCCCTCTCTAGCTTCTAATAAAACGGATGAGTTGAAACTGACTTTTTCAATTCTTCCTCGCTTCCCCAGTAAATATCTCGCCCAGGAATCACCATGCCTCTCAAATCCCTGAAATGTCTCGCTTCTTTTTTTATATGCCCCCAACCACTCGTGATCCTTGATGATCACAGCGGTAGGCGCTGCCAACAGAATCAATGAAAATCTTGATAACTACCTGGCCAGGATAGCCCGATTCGCATCGACCACCAATTCTTTGTAGTGTCGATCTAAAACTCCGAGGATACCGTTGCTGATACAATGCGACAGCAATCCAGTTCGGATACAATACGGCAATCGGATTCGCACTAGGCGCCACACAGGTGCTAATGATTTATTCCTTGATGAAAGACCTTCATCCCCTATGTCTCCTACGAGCGATAACACGCCTTCGGACCCCACCTCCGACTCATACTCTTCCGATACACATTCCTCGGGCGTAAGTTCCGCGGATGACGTGCGCCAACTAAAAGAACTCCAGCAGACGATTCAAAATATCGAGCGGGAACTGTCTAAAGTCATCGTGGGTCAGAAAGCGGTCGTCGAACAATTGCTAACAACCTTGTTTGCGGGAGGACATCTGTTGTTGATCGGTGTCCCAGGTTTAGCCAAAACACTTCTAGTTAGCAGTCTCGCCAAATCGCTTGATCTACAGTTCAACCGTATTCAATTCACACCTGACTTAATGCCCACGGACATCACTGGTACCGAAGTGATCCAAGAGGATCGCTCGACAGGTCAACGCAGCTTTCGATTTATACCTGGCCCCGTTTTTGCCAACGTCGTTCTTGCGGACGAAATCAACCGTACGCCACCGAAGACACAAGCCGCTTTATTGGAAGCGATGCAAGAGAAACAGGTGACTGCTGCAGGCCAACGCCACCGCTTACCTCAACCTTTCTTCGTGCTCGCCACCCAAAACCCCATCGAGCAGGAAGGAACTTATCCTCTGCCTGAAGCACAACTTGATCGCTTCATGTTCAATGTTTTAGTCGACTACCCAACCGACGCAGAAGAACTTGATATCGTTTTACAAACCACCAGCGATCATCAATCGCAAGTGGAACCGCAAATCAATGCCGAAACCCTTCAGAAGATGATCCAATTAGTGCGCAGAATCCCGATTCGAAAAGCGGTCGCGCAATTTGCCATCGAGCTAGCCAGACGCTCGCGACCTAGCAACGCGCAAGCTCCAGAGATCACTCGAAAATATGTCGCTTGGGGTGCTGGTCCACGAGCCAGCCAGTATTTGGTTCTCGGCGCTAAATCGCGAGCCGCCATTCAGGGACGCGGACATGCCGAGCTTGAAGACGTACAAGCCGTTGCCTATCCGGTGCTACGTCATCGCATTCGGACTAATTTTCAAGCGGAAGCTGATGGCGTTTCCGTCGACAAGATCATCGGTGAAATTTTGCAGTCGGTCCAGCGAGCCTCGGAGGCATCCTTAAATCGTGAGTACGCAGGGCAAGTATTTCGATCCACAGACGCTCGCTAAAATCCGTCCTATCGGATTGCGAGCTCGCTATTTGGTCGAAGGCTATATCGCTGGTATGCATCGCAGCCCACATCAGGGGCGATCGATCGAATTCTCGCAGCATCGTGAATACGTTCCCGGTGATGATCTGCGCCAAGTCGACTGGAAGGTCTACGGTCGCACCGATAAATTTTATCTTAAGCAGTACGAAGCTGAAACCAATCTGATCTGCCATCTGCTGCTGGATTGCAGCGAAAGCATGTTGTACCGCGGCCCTGATTCTCCTTTGAATAAGTTTGAATACGCTCAGCTCGCCATTGTATCGCTCGCATATCTCGTACTCTCTCAACAAGACTCGATCAGCGTCTCTTTGATTGACCAAAATCTGCAGCAACAAATCACACCGAGCAATTCTCCTGCGCAGCTCAATCACGTGATCGGACTGCTTGAGCAATCTCAGCCGGGACGGCGCACTGCCTTAGAACCTGCGCTGCGTGAAACCGCTTCGCGGCTAAAATCTCGGGGAGTCGTGGTTCTAGTCAGTGACCTTTTGGACGATCCAGAAAAAATCCTGCAGGGATTACAGCATCTTCGTTATCAAAGGCACGATGTCATTGTCCTGCAAGTTCTCGACGATGCAGAACTATCTTTTCCATTCGATCAACCTTCACGTTTTCTCGGCATGGAGGGCTGGGCACCTCTTCTAGCCGATCCTCGAGGAATTCGGCAAGCTTATCAAAAAGAAATTCAGCAGCACATAAGCAAACTGCGTGAAGCAACACGCAGTATGGAAATTGATTTCCAACTGATGATTACTTCGCAACCTCTCTACTTAACTCTTCCGCATTTGCTCGCTCAGCGACGTCGGAGGATTTCGTAGCATGTTCTTTTCCCCCTTCTACTTTACCAATACGATTGACTCTTTCGGTCAACATTTTTTGGGGCAACCATTTCCACTGGCTTCAGGCTTGGCTGCTGGCTGGATGCTATGGTGGGCCTTGGCCGGCCTGATCCCTATCGCACTGCATCTTTGGTTTCAGAGACAACGGCAGGAAATCCCCTGGGCTGCGATGCAGTTCCTTCTCGCTGCAATACAGAAGCAATCGCGGCGCATTCGCATTCAGCAATTGCTGCTGCTTTTACTCCGTGTCGCTATTTTACTTGCTCTCGCGCTCGCTGCCGCTCAACCATTTCTCACACAAGCGAGCGACAGTTGGGGAAGCATCTCGCGCCCCCCCATGCTCTGGATCGGCGTAATCGACAACTCTTATTCAATGCAATTCAAGGATTCAAGCCGAGTGTCGCGTTGGGAACAAGCGATCGCGCAGGCGCGTAAAAAAATGGATCAACTCCAAGCGGGAGATGGTATCGTACTGCTGACCATGGGCTCGCCTCCAAGGGTTTTATTTTCCGAAGCAACCTTTGATCGCTCAACCGCTCTCCTCGAACTGTCTCGACTCCAACCCTCTTTCACAAGCTCGAATCTGAATTCAACGCTTTCAGCGATAGAGCAAGTGCTGCAAAGAAACCGTCAACGGCATCCAGAACTGACCAACTGCCAGGTCGATTTTTTCACCGATGTTGCTGGCCCAACGTGGACCAGACCACCGGAATCAAGCACGATGCAATTGCTTCGCAAAATCAGCTCAACCGCCAAACTGAATCTTGAAGCCATCAATGATGGTAGCTCTGAAAATATCGCTGTCACGGAAGTAAACGTCCGAACCAACTCTCCCGAAAAAGATCGAGATGTGGTTATCGCAGCACAAGTAACAAACTTTTCAACCAGCCGATCAGTAGATCTACCCGTGCAGCTGATGATCGATGGCCAAACGGTTCAAAGTATCGATACGAAAATTGCACCACGGGAAAAGAAGCAGGTTGAATTCATATATCGCTTTGCGGAATCAAAAACCTATCGACTCGAGATCCATATCCCCCAAGATCAACTTGCCATCGACGATCGAAGATACTCGCTAATCACTCTTTCCGATTCGCTTAATACGCTGGTCCTGCAAGATACCGAAGGACAAGCGAAATACATTGCCTTAGCATTGAATCAACAACTCAGTGCACAGCCTGGCAACACTTCATCCGCCACCGTGACCACAGCTTTTGTGGATCAATGGCAGGATCTACCGTTGGAACAAACCAATCTCGTGGTGCTGTGTAATATCAGTAATATCCCTGAATCGTTCGTAACACTTTTAGGAGACTTCGTTCGTCGCGGCGGAGGACTACTCGTTTTTCTCGGCGATCGTATCGACCCAGCCAATTATCAATCGCTTGCTAAAATCCAGTCGGCCGAAGGAGCCTTCTTTCCGATTACACTCACTGCACCATCTCCACTTGGGCTCTACCCGATCGATCCTCGCAATTACGAAAGCCCTGTACTAAAACTCTTCGAGGGATTTCCCGATAGCGGCCTTCTGACGACTCCCGTTTTCCGATTTTGGAATGTCGAAAAGATCGAAAAGCTACCAAGTAATATGACGATCGACATAAGCACTGAACTCGAAATGCCGCTTCTTATTTCAAATCGTTTTGGTCAAGGAAAGATTTCTTGGTGGCTCACCGCTCCCACTCCACAAGAAGCTACGATTGGAGAATCCGATCCTTGGAATGCACTCGGAGCTTGGCCAAGCTTTCTACCCTTGATGCGAGAACAAGCATCTTATCTCACCCAAAGAAATGAGAATCTTGCCGATCGATTCGTGGGGGATCCAATCTCTGGGTTTCTTTCGCCTAGTATCAGCGATGCTCAGTTAACTATTCTCCGTCCTGATCAACAAACCGATCTCATCACACCCAGCGCACCACAACAAGATGGCTATCGTCCCTGGCTCTATTCGAACAACAATGTCCCCGGTTACTACCAATATCAAACTTCATCGACAACCTCCGTGGATAATTCATTGTTCGCTGTTAACTTGGACATCACTGAAAGTGATCTCTCGACCGATGGAGCGAAGCGATATGCCGAATGGTTTAGGGCATCAACTTCTGCGATCGATACAGCAACATCAGGCACTCCCGACCCAGGTACCAATACTGCAGCGAACAACATCGCCGGCACTCGAAGACTTCCTCTTTTCCCATGGTGCTTGGGGACTCTGTTCGGATTACTCGTTTCGGAATCTCTCTTGGCATATTGGCTAGGGAGGTCCAAGGGATGAGCACCGTCTTGCTTTCACTCGTCGGTTTCGCCGATCAAACTGAATCGCTACTGATTCACTCTTGGCAGCTACCACTGTGGATCACCATCTTGATCAGCATCGTGGTGATCGCCTTTGCAGCTTTGATCTATCATTTTGAAAGTGGCACTAGAAGTCTTCCATTAAGGATCCTTCTAGCCGCCATTCGCTCCGCACTTTTGGGACTCACTTTATGGATGCTGGCCGCATTCTCGCTTCAGCCATTTCGCTCGGAACGACCGGAACTAGCCATTGTTCTCGATAGCAGCCAGAGTATGCAGGTTGCTGCGGGAGCAAACACTGGGGAATCACAATCTCGCTTTGAACAACTGCGACAGGAATTGCTGCGTGACAATGCCAATGTTTTGCGGAAGATCAATGAACAGTATCAATTGAAATTTCTCGCTGCTGGTGAGCAAGCCAAGGTTTTGGCCAGCGATTTAGACTCCGGCCTGAAAAGTCTCAATGACACAGCCGCCGATCAGACAGCTAGTCGGCTCGGCACTTCCTTGCAGCAAACCTTAGAACTGCAGCGCGGTCGCCCAACATCAGCAGTTGTCTTCGTCAGTGATGGTATCAATACGGATGGAATTTCCCTACCGGAAGCAGCTGCTGCCTATCGAACTGAAGGTCTTCCCGTTTTCGCCGTTGGCGTAGGAAATGATCAAGGCGAACCAGATGTTCAGCTAGCCGATGTCATGCTCGAATCGATTGCGTTTGTGGGTGATTCAATTCAGATTCCCTTCACAATTCGTTTACAGGAGGTACCCGCCTCCGAGCTAAAGATCGTTGTACGCGATTTGAGCAATGGCTCAGCATTGGCCGAACAAACGGTATCGATCACTGAAAATCAATCGACTGCCAGCGGTGTCCTATCCTTCAATGCCGATCGCCCTGGCACGCTTCGAATCGCGATAGAAGCTCTGCCGGTTCCAAGAGAAAAGTTGCTGGAAAATAACAAAATCGAACGAACTCTAGAAATTAGAGACCAAGCGATTTCTGTTTTATTGGTTCAGCAATCCCCGAACTACGAATTCCGATTTCTGAAGAGCTTACTCGATCGAGCTAGACAACCCGGCGCGCCAGACAAACCAACTTTTACGTTGACTTCGATCCTGCTAGAAGGAGATCCTCGCTATGCCGATCAAGATAAATCTGCGGAGCGTTTGCTCCCTGTTAGTTTTGATCAGCTCTCAAGGTTTGATGTCATCATTCTCGGCGATCTCGGTGCTGGACAAATAGGCTCGACAACTCTGCAATCGATCGAGCGGCTTGTTAATCAACAGGGCAGCGGTCTGATGGTCATCGCTGGAAACTCTGACTCTTATGCGATCCTGTCAAGTTCCTCGTTGCAGCGACTGTTGCCTACCGAACCCCCAGGTAAACGTTCAACCACAACTTCTATCGATACAAAGAGCACAAGCTCGCCTATGACATTTCGATGGCAGCTCTCACCACTAGGAATGACGGCACCTCCGTTGCAACTTGAATCTGACCCTCTTCGCAATCAATCTCTATGGCAACAGCTTCCGCCGATGCATTGGTTCATCGATGTGGGGCAACCCAAGCCTGGCAGTTTAGTGTGGGTCAATCACTATGATTTCGGAGAAACTTCTGCAAGTAGACCGCTTCTGATCGCTCAGTACTTTGGCAAAGGGCGGGTGGTACTTCAAGCAACCGACGAAACATTTCAGTGGTCCAGTCATTTTGGAAATGACCTGTATTATCAAAGATACTGGAACCAGATGATCCGCTGGCTAGCAAGAGGAAAGCTGGCTAGCGAGTCCACTGCTAAATTGAGTTTCGATCGCGCTGAGTATCGCGCTGGAGAGTCTGTTGGATTAGCACTGAAATTCTATGGCAATGTACCACTTCGCGAAAACGAATCCGCCGAAGTCGTTTTGCAGCGTGAAGGAGGCCAACGCCAAACGATCACTTTGCCACGATATGGTAACGAGAGCAGTATCTACAGGGCTCAAATACTCAACTTAGCCGCTGGTAGTTATCGAGCCATTGTCACCAAGCCTTCTCTTCAACCACCTCCAGCTGCCGAATTATCGATGCAGCCGCCGATGGATGAACTCAGTCGCACTCGCGTAGATTGGAAGTCCTTGCGATCGCTTGCCGAAGCAACTCGAGGTCAGTTTCTCACGATCGATCAGTGGAAAAACTTACCGACCTATTTGCCTGCCGGTAAGGCGATTCGGCTCCAACCCTTACCAGCTATTCCGTTGTGGAATCATTGGCTGGTGATATCGCTGTTTATCGCGTTGATCACCAGCGAATGGTTGCTTCGTCGATACTGTCGCATGTTGTGAGACAAACGAATGCGACTACGAGTCACCAGACTGAATCGGTTCATCGTTGTATTTGCCACTGACTCTTGAGGAATCATAACGTGTCTGTGGCTTGGTTAGCATTGCTGGTAGGTGGCCGAGTACTCTTTAGTAGTTTGGCCAACGTCTTTCAGAAAAAACTCGTTGAACGCTCGGGCGATCCGCGCGCCGTTGTCACCTCATCGCTTCTCGTTGTGGCTCTCTTGATGTCTCCATGGATCGCAATGGCGCCGTGGGATGAGTTGTCTTGGCAGTTTTGGCTTACTTGTGTCATAGCCGCTTTATTAGATGTTCCTGGCAACGTGTTGCTCGTCGGTTCGCTCGGCAAATCGGACCTATCCCTGGTCGGACCGCTCAATAGCCTAAAACCCGTTGTTGGGATGCTACTCGGAATTCCTCTGCTGGGCGAAATACCAACCCTGCTCGGTTTGCTAGGGGTTCTCATTCTGGCAGCTGGTACTTGGTCGTTGGCAGCTTCGGGAGGTGGAGTCAGCAGCAAAGCGCGACTGGCATGGCTTATATCACCAGGTGCTCGTTGGCGATTTGGAGCCTTGCTGCTTACGGCAGCATCGGCGGTTTTTCTCAAGCCCGCCGTTCAGATGGCTGGTCCATGGACTACATTCGCTGTCTGGAGTGGATTATGTGCAAGCTTCTCTGTCGCTTGGCATCAACTCGATAGACACCGATCCTTTCGCCAAAATATATTCGAGTTGAGCCATTGGTCAGCTCCTATTTTTGGCTTAGGAATTCTCTTTTGTGGTCTCCAAGGATTGTCGATCGGTCTCTTTCAATGGATGCCCGTGAGCTACGCCCTGGCCCTCTTTCAATTGAGCGGCGTACTGAATGTTTATCTCGGTTACCGCTTTTTCGGAGAGCGGGGGGGATGGCATCGCCTGCTGATATCTTTAGTGATGCTGGCCGGAGCAGCCTTGATTCTGCTTGGCTAAATGTCACGCTCGCTCATCGCGTCTTGAAATCCCCGTAATTCATTTGAAAACCCTCTGAAACTATTCATCCTGGGTCTTAGCCTTTTTATCTTTTCGCGGAAACAGTGCTTTACCCGAAGGAGCAAGATTCAAACAAATCTGACTGGGGAGTTACGCTCCTATTTGGTATATTAATCTTGGCCTCCTTTGGTGATTTCGCGTTTTGCAAAGGCTTCACTTTTGAACGGGTTCGCGACGTCCAGTACCATCGAATCCAACGGTTCCCATGGCGATTCGATCTCAACCTCTGATCCACTATCCCTACAGCAGTCTCTATTGCTGGAGAAAGTGGATTGCTTGGCCAATCGCGCTGAGCGTTGGGTGTGGATTCATGCGATCTCATCGGTCTTGTTAACTTCGTTGGTAGTCTTCGCCACCTTAATCCTTCTCGATGTTTGGTTTCGTTGGCAAGACCCCGGAATGCGATGGCTCTGTTGGTTTGTATGGATAGCGGTGACGGTCGCTGCAGCAATTCACTGGCTCCGTCGAGCTCGCCATTTCTCTTCGCTCTCGATGGACTCTCGTCGTGAGCGAATCGGCATGCAGATGGAACGCACACTCCCGGAAACACGCTCTCTCATCGCCTCGGCTATCGCATTCGCTTCCGAGAATTCTAAATCAACCTCGTCGTCGGCAAGTCGTGATGACGTGTCGGAGACATCAACTGTATCAACAAGGGTATCACAAGCGGGATCGATGGCGCTTAGAAATCAAACCATCTATCAAGCTGCTCGAATCCTAGACACTCACGATTTGAGTCAGTGCATCGATCGACGCCGACCATTTAGGCAACTGCTATTGGCTCTCACGACAATCGCTAGCGGGTTGCTATTGATATTACTGCAACCTTCACTGAGTCAAACGGCGCTGCTCCGTTTGCTCTCACCTTGGACTGAAGTCGCATGGCCTCAAGTTCACCAACTTCGTTTCGTGGATTTACCTAAAGTGATCCCGGCAGGAAAAGATTTAGAAGTTCGCGTTATCGATAGCAATGGTTCTCTACCGGAAGATATTCAATTGGCTCTTCGACGTTCTGCTGAAGCCGATGAGGCTGCGGAAATGATGCCGATGAAAGTCAACCAGCAAGAAGCCATGCTCGTACTCCCAGGAAGTAGTCTTTTAACCGAAGCAGACTCAAGTCGCATCAGCTTAAGAGCATTCGGCGGCGATGATCAGAATATGCCATGGCAGGAAATCGTCGTTGCCACTGTGCCACAACTGAAATCCTTCAGTTTGCGAATCACTCCACCTCCATACAGCAGGCAATTACCAACAGAAGTCACTGGACAATCGATTCGAGTGTTAGCAGGAAGCCGTGTCGTGGTACAAGGCGAATGGACGTCACCTGTTCAATCCGCTTCGATTGATCGCTGGGCCTCAATTGAGCCTGCAACGACAACCAGCGACTCATCTGGTCGTTCTTCCTCGACCACTAGCAAACTTGCCGATCCCACCACCCCCAATGGTAATTCCGCCAGTACCACTGACCTAAACTTAAATGCGGATCCGGAACAACCTGTTGTTCAACTACTCAATCCAGCGAATCGGTTTGCGATAGGTACAAAACGAGCAAGTGTAACGTTCATCCAGGGTGCACGTTCGATGGAAGGCTTACTCATTGAGCAATCGATGGAGCTTTCGCTTCGCTGGAAATCGATGGAGGGACTCGAAGTCACCGGACCGAAGTGGAATATCCAAGCGATTGCCGATCGACCTCCCACAATTAATCTTGCAACTCCAGAAGACGCAACTCCGGTGACACCTGGAGCTGATATTCAAATTCAAGCTGACTCATCTGACGATCTTGGACTTGAGACGATCCGCCTCCAGTGGATATTTGCGGGAGCTGATGAAACGGAAACGCACCCCGAAGAACTTTGGTCTTCTTCGAAGAGCGAAACCACTGTGAAAGATTCCTCCACCGAGACGAGCAGGAAACAAGTCTCAATCGACCAAACTTGGCGTATCCCGCAATTATCTGAACTTAACTCAAACACCTCATTAATCGTGTGGCTTGAAGCGATCGACTCCGCGAAACAGGTCAGCACAAGTCGCCGAGTGACGTTGCGATTTTCAACCGCCGAAGAGACGCTGGCTGAGTTAGCTCAACGTCAAGCCGCGATTCGTCCCAAACTCGAACAAGCTTTACAGCAACTTCGGGATGCGACCTTACCAGTCACTAGCGGTATGGAAGTTCTAGAACGCTCCGGCCAACTTCAACAGGCTGATCGAGATGCGCTACAAAGTGCACTTCGTAATCAGAAGAATCTTCGCAATGCACTTGTGGAAAGCGAGGCGTCCGTGAAACAAACTCTTGAGTCGATCTCTAAGCAACTTGAAGCTAATCATCTGAATGACTCTGAGTTAGCCAAAGAGAATAACCGCTTAACGGAAGAATTGACACGAATCGACCGCGAAGAAATCAAATCGGCGATCGATAATCTCCAGTCTGCATCTCAGGCTGCTAACGAACTGGCTCGCCAGAACGAACCTACCCCCAATGAATCCAATTCACAAAAACTGGCTCAGTCACTTCAAAGCACAGCTGAAAAACAAGCTTCCGCTGCTAAGGATATGCAGCAGTTGATCGATTCACTTTCCCAATCCGAGGGATTGCGTCAAGCTCAAGCGGATTTGCAAACCCTCGCTCGTAAACAGCAAGAACTTCAAGAGCGAACCGAGCAACTACAACGCCAAATGGTATTGGATCCAACAGCGAAAGAACTGGGCGCCGAGAGAACTCGTGTGGAAGTATCCCAAAATGAATTGGCTCGCGAAGTGGAACGCATCGAACAGCAACTGCGCGATACTTCCCAAGCGTTGCAAGAGAATGCTCCTCAACTTGCTGAGAATTCCCAAAAGCTGGCTGATGAATTGGTACAGTCTGAAGTCAGTTCCAAAATGCGTGAAGCTACATCCGCTGTTTCCGAAAACAGACTCGATCGCGCTCTACAGCAGCAACAAGAAGCGATTGAAGCTCTTGCGGAATCTCTTAATCAAACGCAGGATTTGACTCCACCAAGTTTAAGTGAGCTTGAGCAGACTCTCGCCGAAGCGTTGAAGTCTTCCGAACAATTGACAGAGCAGCAGCAACAACTCGCCGATGAATTGAAGAAATCCGCCAAAGCTTCTGCCAATTCCCCGGAAAGCCGATCCGAGCAGGCCAAGGCTCAGCAACAGCTTCGTGACCGCACCGAAAGGTTACAACAGAAAATTGAGTCGATGTTGGGAGCGACTGCGACCGAGCAACTGCAATCTGCCGAAGAAGAACAGAAGCAAGCCGAAGAATCACTTACCAACGACCAGTTAGCAGAAGCAGAGCAAGCGGCACAGCAAGCAGCCGACGCTCTTCGTAATGCGACCGAACAATTATCCGAGACAACCATGGAGTTGCAACAAGAAGCGATCGCCGATCGACTGCAGGCCCTCCGTCCACTTGTCGAACGACTCTATCGCGAAGAAAACGACATCACCAGTAAAGCGGGCGAGCAATGGAAGCAATTTGCTGACAAGAATCATCTGGAAGATAACTCGGAAATTCCAGAAGCGGAAAAAACTCAACTCGATACAGCCTCACGTCAGTTCGCCGCGCAGCAACTTGCGCTTCGGCAACTCTTGGCAAGATCCATTCCAGAATTGGCTAAGCTTCCCGCATTTCAGCTTGCTGCCGATGCAATATTGGCCGATATGGATCAAGCCATAGCCGGATTTGAACGGAGCCAATTCGAAGAAACAGCGTTACCTGCTGCTGAGTCAGCCCAGCGACAACTCGCCCACCTCCAAGAAGCCCTCGCTCAAGCGACACCAAGTGAGTCACCAAATGAATCCGAAGCTGATCCCGATGAAACTGCCAACGAAGATCAACAGAGAGAAGGTGATTTTGGGGCACCGTTGGCAAGTCTCAAACTTCTCCGGGGCCTTCAACGCGATATCCTTACGGAAACCGAAAAACTACATAACATCCGTGAACAAAATCCACTCAATGCTTCGCAGCAAAAAAGGCTGAATCAACTCGCCGATCTACAACAAAAACTGGCCGAACAGGTAGAATCCTTGGTAAGGGAAGCCGAAAATGGAAATACCGACAACAGTAGTACCCAGCAGCCGTAAAACAACAAACGATGCAGCCAGCCAAACGCCTGTGTTTATGATGAAAGCTTTTAACTTAATAGCTCACTACACAATCTTCACGCTCAGCGCTTTGCTAATCGCATTGGTTTGTCCGCTCACCGCACTAGGTCAGCAGGAAGGCGATAATAAATCCAGCAGCGAACAGAAAGACGTTCTTGCGGAAGAGCTTTTAAACGATCTCCTTCCAGCAGAAAGCTCAAAAAATAGCAACGAGCCGACAATTCAATCCACTACCAACCCTGACATACGATCCTCCTCAAAGACACTTGCGGAAGCGGAAACTCCGCTCGACTTTATTCAATTGGGAATGCGTGCTGCTTCCACCTACTTGCGTGAAGGAGAGACAGGTAAGACTACACAGGAAGTTCAAAGCAATGTGCTATTGCGGCTTGATGAATTAATCCAACAGTCTGAACAACAGTCAGCCCAGAAGAAACGCAAATCCTCCAGCCGACAACAGAAACGGAAATCGCAAAGCCAATCGCGAGAACAGAAATCGGATGAATCGGAATCGTCCCGATCAAATAATCAACCATCTCCGAACCAGCAACAAAGCTCAAGCAAGTCAGATGAGATGAAGGACGAGGGCGGTTCCGAACAACCAGGCCAGGAGCAAGGTGATCCATCTCAGTCCGACCAACAGAATCCAAGTGCCCCAGGGAATCTATCTGGTGATAACCGGGACGGCGCGAACGAGAATGCGACTAAACTCGCTGATCCAAAGTCGCTTCAACAAGGCGTTTGGGGCCATTTGCCCGAACGGATTCGACAACAAATGATGTCCCGCATGGTCGAGAAATTTCTGCCCCAATATGAAGCTTCGATCGAAGAGTATTTTCGGCGACTGAGCGATGCGGAAAGAGAATCGGATAAGCCATGAGTTGTTCTCTCCGAAGCATCAATGCATCGAATCAACCTTCACCTGAGCACTCCGCTGCTCAATCCAATCCGTTTGGCAACGTATCCCCGCACTCTTACAGCCTCAGTCGCCGTCGCTTTTGCTCGGAATCGATCGCTGGTATGTTCGGTCTTGGCGCTGCTACCCTTGGTGGAATACTTAGTTTGGAACAAACCGCCCTCGCTGAACGCGAAGACTTCGATGCGTCGTTCACTCGTCGAGTGGAAAACGCGATCGAGATGGGAATGCGTTACCTCTACAGTCGCCAGAATGCTGATGGCAGTTTGCGCAGCAGTCGATGGGGACGTAATGTGGCTGTGTGTGGCCTGTCAGGTCTGGCGATGCTCAGTCGTGGTATTCGCTCCGGGCAAGGGGAGGGAGGTAAAGTTGTTCGAGGTATCGGCGAGTATGTCTTATCGGCTTGTCAGGAGAGTGGTTTTATTTCGATCGATGGAACATCAAGCCATGGTCCGATGTACGAACATGGCTTTGCCACTTTGTTTCTAGCTGAACTCTATGGTGCAGATCAAACCCTGGAGATACGTGATCGCCTGTCGAAAGCGGTGGACTTGATCGTTCGAACTCAAAATGGTCAGGGAGGTTGGCGATATGAACCACGTCCTATCGAAGCCGACCTTTCGGTTACCGTATGCCAGTTGATGGCGCTTCGAGCGGCTAGAAATGCGGGAATCTATGTTCCTAATGAAACCGTTGATAAAGCGATCGACTATGTCCGTCGCAGTCAGAATCCTGACGGCGGATACATGTATCAGCTCAGCGGCAGTGAAAGCCGATTTGCATTGACCGCTGCAGCAATTGTGGCCCTCAATAGTGCAGGAATCTATGAAGGAAAAGATATCGATCAAGCTTTTCAGTTCTTGAAATCGAACTTTGATGACAACCGAACTCTCCAGAGAAACACCTATTTTTATTACGCCCATTACTACTCGACTCAAGCATTCTGGATTCGAGGTGGTAAGGATTGGGAACAGTGGTACGGACAGGTGCGTGACCTAGTTCTGCGAATGCAAAATGATGATGGCAGTTGGTTTGATCACAGCGGCCCAGAGTACGGTACCGCGATGGCTTGCTTGATACTCAATATGCCACGAACCGTTTTACCTATATTCCAGCGATAGGCCTCGACATGACTCACTCCACCATGCGAGTTACTTCGATCTTGGCATTTTGCATGCTCGCGATCTTTCATGGAGTACTTGGTTTTGCCAATATCACTTGCCTTGCAGATGAAACCAGTCGAGATTTAATTCTTGCCGATAAGGTTATTCGAAAAACCGAACTGTTGAACTTGAGCGATCAAGGGAAAGTGGAGTTGCTCGCCAACGGTGAAAAGCAGATCCAGGCGATTCGTGATATTGCGCGCTGGGGTACGCTCCGCGCTCCCAATCGTGTCCCTCTCGCACTGCTGAACGATGGAAGCCGAATGGTGGTACACGGAATTCAGAAACAAAAAGATCGGTTTGCAATCCAATCTTTCCAGTGGGAAGAAGTCTTGATCGAGGAGCCTCTACTGCGAGGGCTGATACTCACAACGCCAGGTTCAGATCAACGATGGAATCAATGGATTGAGCGCATGCTTACGGCAGAAGGACGCAATGATCAAGTTGCCGTAAAGGATCGCGGTTGGATCCAAGGAACCCTGGTTTGGAGCGAGGAGTCCTTCGATTTAACGCAACCTTCTGGACGCTTGATACTGCGAGTCGATGGAGAAAATCTGGAACTGAAAATCGAAGAGGTTGAAGCGATTCTGTTCAGCCCCGTGTTAACACCCACCCTGTCCACGGAAGCGTCCCAAAGTGTCGGTTTCAAAGATGGAAGTCGATTCTATTGCTCCCAGTGGTCGATCGATACCGATCAATTGGCTCGATTCCGTTTGTCCGGTGGTCTCGAATTGAAGTCCGCAGTTTCGGTTTCGGAACTATCCAGCAACGTCTGTTTTCTAGCAGGCTCCTCGAAAAACTTCTCCTACCTTTCTGATATAGAACCTGCTAGCTACAAGCATTTAGATTTTCTCAGTACGAAGTGGGAACTGGGACGCGATTACGATCTTTGGCAAAGAAAGCTGAAGCAAGTGGGTGACGATGCCAATGCTGGCGAAGTCGAAAAGGGACTAGCCATGCACGCGACCTCGCAAGTCGCTTTTCGATGGAATAAGTCCGCAGGAAAACTGCTTGCCCAAGTTGCTTTGGCGGAACCCGAGCAACCATCGACCTCCTCAGCAGGATCCGCCATCGCTAAAGTCTTGATATTGAAGGAAGGTAAGCTTGAAACCATATTCACTTCCGATCTAATCACATTCAAATCACCACCACAGGAAGTAGACGTATCCATCTCAGGCGCGGAACTTGTTATCTTGCTAGTCGATGCAGGCCCACAGGGTACCATCGGTGACCATGTTCTGTGGCTCGATGCACGTATCGCGAAAAAGTAACTCAAGCAATGATTTTCAATATCGAAATGAGCACGACATCATGACTTTGAATGACAACCCCTCGGAAACCCCCACAGCCGATGTCAGTTTGGCCGATTTTCAAATGAAAATTCGTCAGATGTATTTTGATAAAGACATCCAACGAGGTATCGATGGAACATTCATGTGGTTGATGGAGGAGATCGGGGAACTTGCAACAGCCTTGCGTCAAGGAACACAAGAGAACAAAGAAGAAGAGTTCGCCGATGTGATCGCCTGGCTATCGACCATCGCTAATGTCGCTGGTGTTGATCTCAGTTATGCGATTCAGCAAAAATACGGAAGCGGCTGCCCAGGATGTCAACGTTGGGTTTGCACCTGTCCGCTAACGGAAAAACCATAACAACCGAATTTTTTTGCTACCACATACTGATTTTGTTCATTCAGGGAGGATGATTATGTCGCGAGACTCTGGGATCTCTTCGGTTTCATTGCGAGCGGAGATAGTGATACCGGCTCGTCTTGCTTCGACGCGTTTACCGGAAAAAATGTTGTTGGCAGAAACCGGTAAGCCTCTGATTCAGCATACTTATGAAACCGCAATTCGCGCTCGCGGAGCGGTTGGTGTCACGGTCGCCGTCGATCACCCTCGCTTGCTGGAGGCAGTTAAGAATTTCGGCGGTTCTGTACAAATGACCGATCCGGCCGCTGCAAGTGGAACCGATCGTGTTGCCGAAGTAGCTCGTAGCCGTCCCGATCTTGATGCGATCATCAATGTTCAAGGGGACGAACCGGAGATGGATCCGGCTGCCATCGAAACCTGTATCGCTCTGTTGCAACAGAACCCAGATGCGGCCATCGCAACCCTGGCAACTCCTATTCGCAGCAAACAATCGCTGGAAGATCCCGCATGCGTCAAAGTTATTCTCGACCATCATGGCCGCGCGATTTATTTCAGTCGCAGCGTCATCCCGCATCCGCGAGACTGGGACGATAGCTACCTAAACCAGTCACCCCCACTTTATTTGCAACATCTCGGAATTTATGGCTATCGTCGCGAATTCCTTTTGAAAGTTGGTACGGTGCCCAAGAGTCCGCTGGAGGAAGTAGAAAAACTGGAGCAACTACGGTTTTTACAAGCGGGTTATTCCATCGTTGTGGGGGTTGTGCCAGAGGCCCCCAGGGGGATCGACACACGTGCCGACTATGAAGCCTTTGTCAGACGGCAGCAAGGCTGATAAGATCATCATTAGGGCGGAACGTGGTTCTTCAATTCTTGGCATAACACAACTGGCATTCACCTGCGGGAATTGTTTGCTGAGACACTTTAGACCTAAGGTTTTCAGTACCTTGGCAATGACTCGGTTTCCATTGGTAATGGATTGTCCGTATTGGGTGCAAACCCTTCCCCTCCGCAAATCGATCTCCCTCATTTCGGCCCTGTCAGTTCGGGGCAGAGTTTGCACATTACGATTTAAAGGCTTGAAGGATTGGGTGGTAGAATGACCAAGCACATTTTTGTAACCGGTGGTGTTGTCAGTTCGATCGGAAAAGGTCTGACTAGCGCTTCGATCGGTATGCTGCTGGAAGCACGCGGGCTAAGGGTTCGCATGCAGAAACTTGATCCCTACATCAATGTCGATCCGGGAACGATGAGCCCTTATCAGCATGGTGAGGTCTATGTTCTAGACGATGGATCCGAAACCGACCTCGATTTGGGTCATTACGAACGATTCACCAGCGGCCCACTCACCCGAGATTCCAACTACACCACCGGACAGATTTATATGTCGGTGATTGAGAAGGAACGCCGTGGTCAATTTTTAGGAAAAACGGTCCAGGTCATCCCGCACATTACCAATGAAATCAAGAGCGTGATTTCTAAATTGGCTGGGCCTGAGACGGATGTCGTTATTACAGAAATCGGAGGGACGATTGGTGACATCGAGAGCCTTCCATTTCTAGAAGCGATTCGCCAAATCCCGCTTGAAGTCGGCAAAGAGAATTGCCTCTTTATCCATCTCACGCTGGTTCCCTACCTGAAAGCCGCTGCGGAACTGAAAACAAAACCAACTCAGCACTCCGTTGGTCAACTTCGTCAAATCGGTATCCAGCCTGACATTCTCATTTGCCGTTGCGAGCAAAGCATCTCCCGCGAAGAGCGCGAAAAAATTGCTTTGTTCTGCAATGTGCCAATCCAAGCTGTAATCGAAGAGAAGGATAAGGATTTCTCGATCTATGAAGTTCCGCTGAGTTTGGTCGATAACGGATTAGATGATTTAATCTGCAAACGACTGAGTCTCTCGACAAAGCAACCTGACATTACACCTTGGAATGAAATCTTGCATCGGTTGCGAAACCCCAAGCATGAGATCAGTATCGCCGTTGTGGGTAAATATGCCGAGCACAAAGATGCGTATAAATCGATCTATGAATCGCTCGACCATGCTGGCATACATCATCACGCTCATGTTCGCGTTTCTCGCATTCAGAGTATCGACGTTGAGAACGAAGGAGCAGAACGATTGCTTAGTGGCTACGATGGGATCTTGATTCCAGGTGGCTTCGGCGAACGAGGTATTGAAGGTAAAGTTCAATCGATTCGCTTCGCTCGCGAGAGACAAATTCCTTTCTTCGGTATCTGCCTAGGCATGCAATGTGCGGCTATCGAATTCGCGAGAAATGTAGTTGGTCTCAACAAAGCGCATTCCTCGGAATTCGACAAGGACACGCCACATCCAGTCATTTGTTTGCTCGATGATCAACGTGAGATCACGCTTCTGGGCGGAACGATGCGATTGGGATCGCAAACCGCGATGCTGCAACCCGGATCGCTTGCACATCAAGCTTACTTGACCGAAAGCGTTCGCGAACGGCATCGCCATCGCTACGAATTCAATAACGTTTATCGCAATCAGTTCGAAGCTCACGGCATGCGATTCAGCGGAACATCACCTGACGGCGGACTGGTCGAAATTCTGGAATTAACCGGGCACCCTTGGTTCCTTGCCGTTCAATTCCATCCCGAATTCAAATCAAAACCAACGGCCGCTCATTCACTCTTTTCAGCTTTCATCGGTGCTGCAATCGCTCGACACGGAAGACGAAAAGGACGTTCGGCCGATCAAGTCGAAATGGTCTAATGTCCAAATCGCTTGATAGTTAGCTAGTATGTATTTTCGAGAAACCCAAAATCATTTTCGATTTAAACTGGAAGAGCCACGTGGAACGAGAAAACCAAGAAGTCTCGGCGGAGTCTGAATCTGAGGAATCGATGGAGCAAATTTCGATGGACGATATCGAAAATCTCCCGCCACCGCCCCCTGCAAATTTTGAAACCCTAGTGAGTGGTTTGGCTACCCAATCTTTGGCGGCCATGGGGCAATTTGATCCGACACAAAAGCGATTGGATTACGCCAAGCACTACATCGACCTACTGGAAGTCGTGCAGCAGAAAACTGTCCGAAATCTCACGGGGCAAGAGCATGATATGCTCAAGACCGTTCTCCATCAGTTGCGATTATTGTTCGTAAGCGTTCCAGGTGGAAACGAAAGCCAGAACGAAAAAACTGGCAACGGTAACTCTTAGTTTGCCCAAAAACAAAAGACTGATTTATCTTTATCCCCCCCACATCGAGCAACCTATGATCCAACAATCTATCAAGGATCGAGTGACGCGATTCGTACTTCCGAAAGTTCGAACGCCGGCCCAGTACATCGGGGGTGAACCCAACAGTATTCGCAAAGATCATCGAAATATGGCAGGCACGCTTTGCGTTGCCTTCCCCGATGCGTACACGATCGGTATGAGCCACCATGGCTTGCAAGTTCTCTACTCGCTGATGAACGCTCGACAGGATTGGGCCTGCGAACGCGTCTTTACACCTTGGCCCGATGCAGAGGAACTAATGCGCAAGCACGAGATTCCACTGTATGGCTTAGAAACTTTCACGCCCCTGAATGAATTTGATATTCTCGGCTTTTCGCTCCAATACGAAATCAGTTCGCCGAACGTTTTGACGATGCTCGATTTGGGCCGTATTCCATTGCACGCTTCCGAAAGAACCTTAGCGGTTCCCTTGGTGGTCGCCGGAGGACCTTGCTGTCAGAATCCAGAACCGATGGCGGACTTTATCGACCTGTTTGTTACCGGTGATGGCGAACCGGCTCTACCAGAGATTTGCGATCTCTGGGTAAGGATCAAAAATCAATTCAAAGAAAGCGAAGGAATCCTGGAAGGTGACGAAGGACGCCGACAACGCACTGAAGCGCTTGCCGAAATGGCCAAGCAATTACCTTACGCTTATGTCCCGAGGTTCTATGAACCTGAGTTTCAAGATGGGCGTATCGTCGCTTTAAATCGCACACGTAGCGATGTACCGGAAACCATCGAACCATCAGTCATCCGTGACCTCGACTCCATTCCATTACCCGTCAAACCCGTTGTACCACTGGTCGAATGCGTGCATGATCGAATCGCCATCGAAATCATGCGTGGATGTCCTTGGCAATGCCGTTTTTGCCAAAGCACAGTTATCAAACGGCCGCTGCGAATCAGAACCGTTGACACCATTATCAACGCTGCCTTGGAAAGTTACCATAACACGGGCTTCAACGAGATCAGCATCCTATCGCTTTCCAGCAGTGACTACCCGCACTTCGAAGAATTGGTCACGCGACTCAAGCAGGTTTTCAAGCCTCTAGGAGTAAACATTGCGGTTCCCAGCTTACGAGTTAATGAACAACTGAAAACATTAGCTGAACTAGTGGGCAATGATCGCCGTAGCGGGCTCACCCTTGCCCCCGAAGTTGCTCGCGATGATATGCGCGAACAGATTCGGAAGAAAATCAAAAACGAAGATCTCTATGAAGGCTGTCGTACCGCTTTCAAAAACAACTACGAAAGTGTCAAGCTTTATTTCTTATGCGGCTTGCCGGGCGAACGCCCCGTCGATCTCGACGGAATCGTTGAGATGGCCGAGACCATTGCGAAAATTGGTAAAGAAGTGCGTGGCCGCTACGCTAAAGTCACTGCTAGTGTTTCAAATTTTGTTCCTAAGGCACACACACCTTATCAATGGAACGGCATGCAGCGACGTGAGTATTTTGAGTGGGCTCACAAATATCTTTACAGCAAGAAGACGATACGATCCGTCAATATTAAATGTCACAACGTCGAAACCAGTTTGCTGGAAGGTGTCCTTTCCCGCGGTGATCGTCGAACAGGTCGAGCTATTGAACTGGCTTGGCGACGGGGCGCTCGAATGGACGGTTGGACAGAGAACCTCGATCCAAAACGTTGGTGGGCCGCTATCAACGATGCCGGTATCGATGCTGAAAAACAAATGCATGAACCTTACCAGCTAACCGACAAACTTCCTTGGGACCACGTCAATGTAAAGTATGGACGTCTCTATCTCGAGAAAGAGCAGAATCGCGCAGTCATCGCTCTCAACGCAATGGCCGACACAACCTGAAATTGCCACGATGTAAATCTACAGCAATTGTCGATTTTACTTGGAGGTACTAAGTGTCGGCTTGAAATCGCAGCAAGCGATTATGAGATGATCTCTTTGATCGCATGTCCATGCACATCTGTTAAACGCATATCGCGGCCGCTGAACCTAAACGTCAGTCGCTCGTGATCCACGCCCATCAAGTACAGCATCGTGGCATGCATGTCGTGAATCTGTAGCGGATTCTCGACTGCCTTGTATCCGTACTCATCGGTCGCACCATAGATGGATCCACCTTTGATTCCGCCACCAGCCATCCAGATGCTGAAGGCAAATGGATTATGGTCGCGTCCGTCGGAACCTTGAGCAAATGGAGTGCGCCCAAATTCTCCCGACCAAACGATGAGTGTTTTCTCAAGTAATCCACGCTGCGCCAAATCCTCGATCAGAGCACCGATCGGTTGGTCGACCGCTAAAGCGTTTTTCGTATGACCATCGCGAAGGTTTGCATGCTGATCCCAGCGATCATGTCCTACGCTGGGACAAGTGAGTTCAATAAAACGAACTCCTTGCTCAACTAAGCGTCTAGCGACGAGGCACTGCTTGCCATAACTTGCTGTTTGAGCATTCTCACTTGAGCATCCATACATCTGCAGCGTCTGCTCTGTTTCGCCTGAAAGGTCAGTCACTTCGGGCACCGCCATTTGCATTTTGTAGGCGAGCTCGTAATTGCGAATGGCGCTTTCGATCGCATCATGTTTGCCGGTTTGACTCAGCGTCATCTGCTCTAAGGAATCGAGCAGCGATCGACGAGCCGCAAGCCTAGCCGGCTCCGCGGAAACGGCCGGCTTGAGATTCGCCAGAGCAGGGGCCGAAGGGGAGAATACCGAGGCTTGATAGGATGCAGGTAAAAAACCATTTCCAAAGCACTCGATGCCACCAGGCGGGATCAATCCACCATTGAGCACGATGAAACCAGGAAGATTCTCGGAGGCGGTTCCCAAACCGTAGGTCGTCCAAGCTCCCATGCTCGGTCGCCCTGCAATACCGATCCCCGAATGAAGAAAGTAGTTAGCTGAAGTATGTTCCGAGAAAGCACTGGTCATAGAACGTACAACGGCTAATCGATCAGCGTGCTTAGCAATATTCGGAAATAGATCGCTGATTGGAATCCCGCTCTCGCCGTACTGCTTGAACTTCCAAGGACTACCTAAAGTCGCCCCATTGTTGTCAAACTGTGTTGGCTCCATTTTCATCTTGAATGGCTGACCATTCTCATCACTCAACCGTGGCTTGGGATCAAAGGTATCCATCTGTGCTGGACCACCATCCATGTACAGAAAAATAATGTGCTCTGCCTTCGCCTCATGATGCAAACCTTGCTTACCCGCCATTGATTCCTGGGCTTGCATGTAGGCTAAAGCCACAGCGCCAAAGCCGACACCCCAGCGCGAGAGGAAATCACGCCGCGAAAAAACCTGCTGCTGATAACGACAGACCATAGCAATCTCTTTTCCTAGCGGATGAATAAAAATTCTTTGCGGTTCAGCAGAGTATGCGCTACATCAAACCACGCTTGGTCGCTGTAGTTAGCATCCTTGAGATAAGCCAACATCAACGACACCTCCTGCATCTCACCTCTTCGCCCAAGCGACTCTTCATACATTTTCTGTAATTGATCTTCTGGACCAAGCTGCATCGCCTTAAGACGATTGCACCATTTCTGGCATTGATCATAAACCAGCGGATCATTCAACAAAGCCAGTGCCTGCGCGGGAACATTCGATTGGTTACGCTTTGTCTGCGGGGCCTGTGGAGTTGGCAAATCAAATGCGGTTAGCAAAGGATTAGGAAAGTTTCGACGAATCTCCAAGTACACACTTCGTCGACCATTACCATTCAGCGGGCCACTTGAACCAGGCCGTCCTCTTCCTTGCATTTCAGGAGTAATATGCGCCGCCACGCTCGGTCCACACATCGTAAGATTCAAATCGCCACCCAATTGCAGCAATCGATCTCGCAGGATCTCAGCCGACAATCGTTTCACTGGCATATAACTCCACCACAGATTCGATGGATCGGCCGCTAGTCGCTCAGCATCCACTTCACTAGACAGCCGATAGGAATGCGATAAGACAAGTTCGCGCACAAGATTCTTCAATGACCAATTCCGGCGTATCATCTCCAGCGATAAATAATCTAAAAGCTCAGGATGGCTTGGACGCCCACCAAGGACTCCGAGATTGTCCGTCGTATCGACCAAGCCACGTCCGAACAATTGAGCCCAAACACGATTAACCACCACTCGCGATGTTAATGGATTCTTGGAAGCCACCAAGATGTTAGCCATCTCGCTTCTTCCTGAACCAGATCGTTCTCTAGACCCATCCTCTGCGTTTCCAAGTGAATACGATGTGGCAGATAGATCTCCTCTGGTAACCACATCACCCAACTCTTTCGGATTTCCTCGCAAAAATACTGGGCTGTTCTCACCGCTTCCCTCGATCGTCATCAAACATCGTCCCAGCGGCGGCGTCTGCTGATCGATCCCTTTCAACTCAGCAACCTTGCTACTCCAAGCCTGATTCTTCTCAGCATCAGCTGCGAATCGCTTTTCAAACCAGGATGAATCGTATTGAAGTAACTGGGAGTCCTCGGCGGTCGCTTTTCCTTGCTGAAAGTGTCGGCGAGCAAGATTGACTCTACCCTCAAACCATTTCAATACATCAGCCGGGCTACCGACCTGCAATCGGGATGCTTCGACCAACAAAGGGTGTGGTTCCGCAGGTGGCGGCGAATCAGATTGCCAGATCTCGGCTATTTCGAACCAACCAGGACCATCATCAAAGATCTCGAGAAAGATTCGATGATCGATATATTTCCGAAGATCACCACCTTGCCCAACCCAACTCCACTGACCTCCAGTATCAAGCCCTTTGCGTGTATCCCCGAAGAGGAGACCGGTTACTTCATTCATGTAGTAATCTTCAATCGAGGCATTCAGCAGTGCCTGCTGTCCCCGAATTCTGTAGAACAACATCGGCTTATGCAAATGAAACAGAGGCGATCGCCAAACACCCGGCGCGTTCTTGCCCCATTGATAAGTTGCCAGAGTATCCTGTCGGCGAAGACGAGGTTTATCGAGCGTGAACCAATCGATTTTCGCCGACTGGTTTGGCAACATCCGATCCTCGGTCGCACCGCTAAATGTCCAGTTTGCAACACCTTGACTCTCACGATCAAAGTTCGATCTACCTAAAACGACTTCTGATTTCGCTTGCCATGCATCCCAGTCCTGCTTCGACTTCTCAATCGCTCCCTTAATCTCTACCCACTTCTTCTCCCATTCTGCCGTATCAGAATCGACCTTGATCTGATCCACCAACCAACCGGGATGCTCAATCGTTCTCGCCGCTTCTCCCTCTTTTACTCTCCATCCTTCAACAACATTCTCTGCCGCGTTGTCGCCTGAAGTCTCATTCAACGAGTTGATTAACCAAGACTCCGTCTCTTCAATTCGCTGTCTGGCCTGTCGATGATGAGTTGCATATTTCCCATCTTGGTCGACCCATCCAATATGTCTTCGAGAACTTTGGAACATGCCGAGAAGGCTGTAGTAATCGGCAGTTGATATCGCATCGAACTTGTGATCGTGACAGCGTGCGCAAGCTACCGTTAATCCCAAAATAGCTTTTGAAAAAGTATCGATTTGATCATCAACTCGCGTCGCGCGATCCCCTTTGACATCTACCGGAGCATGAACGGCCTGACCGATCCACCATACGCCGGTTGCAATCGCTGAAAGATTCTCTCCAGTCACCGGATCGAGACGAGGATTCTCTGAAAGATCACCCGCAACATGCTCACGAATGAATCGATCGTAAGAGACATCTTCATTGATCGCCTTCACAACATAGTCGCGATAGCGATAGGCTTGTGGAATTGCATAGTCAAATTCATGACCGTAGGTTTCAGCATATCGAACGGCATCAAGCCAGTGGCGTCCCCATTTTTCGCCAAAGCGCGGTGAGGCGAGTAACTTATCCACAAGCCGCTGATCGCGATCTAGCGAACGATCCGTTAAGTAGTCATTAAGCATCTCTTGTGAGAGCGATAAACCGGTTAGGTCGATTGCCAGGCGGCGAGCCCAAGCGAGGTCGGTTGCATCTTTGTTAGGTTTCAGTCCAGCTTGTGTTAAGCCCGATTCGATGAACCAATCTGCTGGTTTCCATGCCCAGGTTGAAAGAGTTGCAGATTCAGGTATCGACGCGGCCAAAGGCTTCCATACCCAATGCTCCTTCAGGCGAGCATTTAAATCAAAGTTACCAGAAGTCGCCGATTCTTGCGGCCATGGTGCACCTTGTTCAATCCATTTCAGTAGACTCGCTTTTTCCATCTCCGGTATTGGGCCATCCGGTGGCATTTCATAACCTTCTTCACGGCGAATCGCTTTCGCTAAGAGACTATCGCTGAGGTGATCCAGATCAATCGCTGGTCCTGAATCACCCCCTTCCTGTATTGCACTTCTCGAATCAAGCTTTAAACCCGCTTTCGGATCATTGATTCGACTGCTATGGCATCCGTAACAACGCAAAGCGAGAACTGGTCGAACCTCTTTTTCGAAAAATGCTTCTTGCTCTTGAGTGATTGCGGGCGCTTGGGCAAAGAGCGACGACGAGACCAAAAGCAGGCTGCACACAAAGAGGAATCGGTATCCCAAAATGGTATTGACCACGAATCCTCGCCAACCGAGTTGAGTTATCGCAATCTCAAAATTCGATGCATCCCAGCGATTCATGTAAGTAGTTTCCAAAGTCATGAAGAGAACCGATTCGTCTGAGGTGGGCATGAAGGAGAGTCGTAGACTGATATCGACTTATTGAATCGTCGACGCGATCTGATTTGGGAAGCGAGGTTCGCCTCTAGCAACTCCCTCCTTGGTTGAGCCCGATGCGGTCATAAACCCTCGCTATCTATACCGGATTATAACCCCCAGGATAACGCGATTCCACCCAGAGGGTGGATCTCTGCCACGTACGGCAAATCTTTTCCCTCGATCGCTGCGACATGGATCAATACGCAAAAACCGAAATCAAGATTTTTAGTCGAAGTTCCCATTTCGGGATAAAATCCTTGTGTAAATGGCTACTACGATCTAACTGCCACTCAATCTGGCTGATACTTCGACTGCTCGTTTCCGTATAACAGTATCCCCACTACAACAGTAACCCAGGCGTCTATAACAGGAACCGTGTAGGAAACTTGTCAGGGCTACCTCGGTTGATTGATCGAGATAGCGATTTATCGCCGTCCTCTATCCTCCCCGCAATACGGTGCTGGGGGCTTCAAGGAGTAAAATAACAACGCTAACCTTTCATGGATCGATGAAAATCAATAGAGAATTTTCACCGATCTATTTCTGGAACTTCGCAACCATTCGCATTCCTTTGTGCCGAGCATATTCCTATGGCAGGTTCACCTTCACTACTTCGCTACGCGATTCTCGGCACGGGAGCTCTCGGAGGCTACTACGGTATCTCATTGGCTGCTGCTGGATGTGACGTTCAGTTTGTTGTTCGCAGTGACTTCGATTACGTACGACAGCATGGACTTAAACTCGATACGATAGGCAAATCGATTCATCTTTCCCCCGTCAAAGTCGTATCGAAGACCTCTCAGCTTGCTCCCTTTGATGTCCTTATTATCGCTACCAAGACCACCAGCAATCATCATCTTGTCGAACAAATCGAGGCTTGCCCCGGTTCACCTACTCTCGTTGTCCTGCAAAATGGCATCGGTATCGAACAGGAACTGGAGTCCTTATTTGGTCTTGGCAAAGTCTTAGGTGGATGCTGTTTTTTATGTTCCAACAAAGTGGGGCCGGGCCATATTCAGCATCTTGATAAGGGACATATCACCTTAGGTTGGCCATCGGATCAAGCTGCAGCGGCCGCTGCAGATCGCGATCTCCCGTCACGTATCGCAGCTGACTTTGGGATCGCAGGGATCAAGGTTCAAGTCATCCCCGATCTACTGCTCGCGCGTTGGCAGAAGTTGATGTGGAATATTCCCTATAACGGTTTGTCTGTAATCCTCAACGCATCCACCGCCGAATTGATGAACGATGACAACTCTGTCCGACTGGTACGTGAAGTGATGCAAGATGTCCGGATGGGTGCAGAAGCATGTGGCAAGGTGATACCTGCATCCTTTGCCGACGCACTGATGGAGCAAACTCGAAACATGGTCCCTTACGACAGCAGCATGCGACTCGACTTCCGCGCAGGCCGATCACTGGAAATCGATGCGATCTATGGACGGCCACTGCGAGCAGCGGCGTCAGCCGGCTATCGAATGAAGTTGGTTGAAACTCTACATGAACAGCTAAGTTATTTGCAAAACAAATACTGCAAATAGTAGGTCTGTAAACAACCAAATCGTCACAATCTAGTCCACGGGGCTGAGACGACTTCGTCCGCCACCAATTGTCATTCTTAGATCGTTTGTAGGACGAAAGAATTTGGCTTATCGAAGCGCTAGAGAGGTCGGCTGAAGCAATTCGCCTAGTCCTTGATTAGCACGATCCCCCAGCCAGCGGCGCACAACGGGTGGGTTGTCGACAAGCGATTTAAATTGGGGATCGAGTCCGACCAACCAGCGATACCAGAGCGGCAAATGCGGTAAGGAAACGGTTTGTGCCAAGGAGAATGTTCCTTGGAAATCTTCCTGCCTGATATGAGGGCACCAGAGCGTGCCGCGCCGCATCATCGCTCCAAAGTGAGATCCAGTACGTCCCCAAATCGCTATGGTTCCAGCGATCATTCGCGAACCGCAGTAGTCTCCTACATCACCGCCAATCAAGAGAGTGCCGCGACGCATGCGATCCCCGGTGCGCGATCCCACATTTCCAGTAATCCATAGAAATCCACCGCGCATACCACGCCGCTGTGCGACTCGGCAGGAGGCAGTGTAATCTCCTGCGTCACCATGAATCTTCACCACTCCACGTCGCATGCCTGCGCCGCAACGATCGCCAACACGACCGTAAATCGTCAGCTCGCCCCCTTTCATATCCGCAGCTACTTCATCGCCCACATTTCCCTCGACTCGCATGACACCGCCGTTCATCGCCTCGCCCCAGCCTCTACTGGCGAGCATTTCTCCCTGCACCGACAGCATTTCGAGCTGAAGTGGTTTGATTGCGAAGAGATCTCCTATTTCAATAAGCTGGCCAGAAAGCGAAACCTTGAACCTCGCAATATCGCTCTCCGATCGCTTAAGCAAATGCTCAGGCAGGATGCCGCTCGCATCGAGATAACCAGGCAAGGCTTTTCGCAATATCAGTTCTACACCGTTCATGCGAGCACCTTGTGAAGATGAAAATGAAACTGCCCTAGCTTGCCTCCGTAGTTACCCGCTGTAATTTTCCTGATTCCTTTTGCGGGACCTAACCTGCATACAGCTTCAATGCCGGTTCGCATTGCACTTCGGACGTCTCCTTCGGTGAGGCCATCAATCACCACCTCAAGAACAGCCCCATCTCGATCGGAAAGTTCAGAGGCGACCACAGTTCGCAGCGTGGGACAGTAGGCTTCGTTCGTTGAGGCTGGTAAGGAGTTATACTTCGAGCCGACTTTGGAACCCGATCGCGTAGCGCTTCCAAAAAACGGTGCGATGACTCCTGGCAACTTACTCATCGCCTCTGCGGCGACATCACACGCAAGCAGCGCAGATCTCTGATCGACTGCCAGAATCAGAAAGTTTCCTCCTCCGACCGCTTGGCAAACTGACGTTGTATCTTCAACTAAAAACTCGCCATCCATCACCGGTATACGCCAAAACCGTCTTCCACCAAATGCTTTAGCAATCTGATATCCATCACCGAAGTAACGAATCTTTGAACCTAAACCAATTTTCTTTTCGTCAAAGATGCCAGAGAACAACGCGGTTGTAGGACAGGTTAGAACACACTGGCCAACCCTTTTTGGAATCTGTTTCTCCAACTCCTTGGTCGATACGCTAAAGAAAAGCACCGAGACTCCAGGACGACCATCGGGCGTTGACTTTTCATCAAGCTCACATTCGATCGCTGCTTCGACGCCACAGGCGATCACCGAAGTGGCAAAACCTGTCAAGGCTTGAGCAGCCTTGCGAGCCCATTGAATCTCTAAGGCAGTGATAATCAATCGCGTCGCTTTCATTCCAAAAGCTTCTGCAAAAGTATCTTCTATTTCAACGCCGTTGATTTGCATTTTAGATTGACTCACTTTTCAAATCAGGCACGACGTGAATAACGGCAAGGATGGATCACTAACTGACTACCTATCGATCGCTCCATTTCCTCGTCATCGATCAGTAGCTGGTCAAGCTCCAATGTGTGATGCTGCTGAAAAAAAGATCGGATATCAGACAAATGCGAGTTTTGCCAAGTGGGTCTTACTGTATGCGTCTTACCAGGGAGCAGCTTCACGACTACTCCTTCCTTCACGACGACATCACCTCGCTTCAAAACATAAGCTGGGCATGAGAACATTTTCTCACGATTGGAATCTTCGCGATAAACGACAATATCTGCTTGCGCTCCGCTGGATAAATGCCCAAGACTCCCCAGTCCCAGAATCTTTGCTGGCGCAGCACGCGTCAAGATTGCGATTTCGGATAATGAATATTCTCGTGCGATACCAGGTAATTGGCTCGCCGCGATCGCATCAGGATGCAATTCCGCCAGTATTCGCTCGCGATAGCTGCGATCCATCAGCAAAGCAATCAAGTGTGGATAGCTGGTAAAGGAGCCACCGTTGGGATGATCGGTTGTAAGAAATACTCTCCAAGGATCTTTTATCAGCAACAAAATTTCTAGACCGATAGCCCACTGCAACGCATGCACAAATTGCTTTTGTTCGTAGCGAAACGGAACGACTCCACATCCAGCCTCCAGTTCAATATCGCTCACGCAAGGCTTATGCGGCTTCGCCTTTCCACTTTGTCGATGTTGGAACATGGTATCGCCAGACAATGTGACTGTCTGACCAAACATCACTTGCCCAACATCGATCGATAGCCGCTCATCTCCGTTAACGACTTCAGCGATCTCTGCCGCAGCAGAACTCATGCCATGGACACCCTGATTACCGTACGCGTGAAACTGCACATGAGTGAGATGAACTCGATGAGGAGCAGTGGCTGCGATCGTTGCCAGTGTTGATTTGATATTTCCCGGCATTCCCAAATTACTGGCGTGCACATGCAAGGGATGAGGCACCCCTAGTTCTTCGATCGCGCGGCACAGCGTCGAAAGCACCTGCTGTGGTGTAACACCATACTGCAAGTTTGGCTCGTGAACGTCGAGGTAACGTTGATTAAACTTGAAGGCATTAATACCTGCTGCATTGACTACTTTGATGCCAAGGCACTGCGTCGCCTGAAGGGTCCAAGCAACTAAATCATTGAACTCCTCTTGGGGGCGACCAGCAGCAATCATCTGCAGCAAATAATCTTCGTTACCAAGTAAGGCATAGCCGCCGGTATCCAGTATCGGAGTGTCTGCCATTTCCAAATGCGACTGCCTGGCATTGACCGGTAATACCGCTGGCTCGAAGCATGTTGTGTAGCCTAGCTCTGCATAGCGGCAGCCCGTTGCCACACTGCTCGGGACTGGACCGAGTTTGGGACGTTCCATCCAATTCTCGACCCGACTACTCTGCGGATTTTGTAGTTCAGGTAATAGCATTCGCGCGAGATTGACTTTGCCACCACCGATATGCGTGTGCATATCGATCGCGCCAGCCATAACCACCATTCCTGAGATATCGATATCGTAATCAGGCACTTGCTGTGGTGCTGGCTCAGCGATTTTTTCGTCACAGATCCAGATATCTTTCACTTGGCCGCTATAACCAGCTACTGGATCATAAACCTTTCCGCCTCGAAGTCGTGTCCACATGCAAAAACTCCTCTTCTACACTTTACCAGGAGTCGTAATCGACATGGAAGAACGATGAGGTATCAAAGGCAGAAGCTCACGGATGATCGATGCGACTGAAGGATGAAGAGCTTCCCGCTTTGCCTTCGCTAATAGTACCGCGGAACTGTCACCGCGAAACAGGTGGCTTGTATGATCAATCCCTGGTATACCCGCGGGTATGAAGTAATCGGCTTCTTTGGCTACTCGCAGGGCAGGGTGCCCGATAACAATTTTCGGCCCCTTGAAATCCCAAATTTCTTTCTGAGGCTCGATCGGCTCAAATGAGGAAACATAGCAAAGCAGATCACACTCCGATCGGCGAACTACAGCACTTGCACCGTATCGCGATGGGTCGTAGTGCGAAGAGCCATCTGAGAAACACTGTCGCAGTGGAAACCCTGTCTTCCAAGTACAAACCTGCATCGCTGTTGTATCACCCTGACTTCCGGCTAATGGTAAGACCACGGAACGACGCTGCTGATTGAGTCGATGTACGATCTCATTGATCGAGTCAAGAATCAAGTCGTCGCTTGGTTGCTGAAAATCGGCTGCCGACCAAATCCAAACTGAATATTTGGATTGGGTAATGAGTTCCACGATTTCCTGAATTTTGCTGTTAGCGGAGTCAGCTCGCTCTAACTTCTCTTCAGCTAGCACTGATGAGCAGGTATCGCCGAAGACTTTGCGGCGTATCTGCCCTATCACTTCGAGCAGTGAATCATTGTCAGCGCACAGATATTCGATTGGTAGGTTGCGTGCTTGCTGTTTTTTCGGCAGGTCCGAATGGCGATGCAATTGAACGACCTTAGCTTTTTGAGAACGCACGCCATGGAAGTACGTTGGTCCATCTCTTTCTGCTGAACGATCGACTCGATCTAATAAACGGGGGAAACGATCAAGCACCGAGTCACCAACCAGGATAATAGCGTCTGCCCTGAAGCGTACTTCCGACAAGGTTGTGGTGATGAGACCGGTTTGCTGTAAGAGATTAAGATTGGTCTGCAGCGCAGCGCCGTGCATATGATCGATAATGGCAGAGGTCCGGCTCGCTAAGTCGACCAATTGCTGCATACCAGCCACATCGGTCGCCAAACCACTCAGTAAAGGCCGACGACTGGAACCAAATAATTTTGCGACGCCTTCAAGAGCCTGCTGGCGAGAGATCGAAATCCCGCTTTGTAGCGAAGAAGGGTTGGAATGAGAATTAGGCTGGGCAGCGAACCACCCAGCAGCCGCCTTGGGACAGGTTTGAGCGGACGGTTCGGCGAAGAAGTCGACATCTCCGCATAACAAACCGCAAAAAGTACAAACGCCCCGCTTAGACATCCGATAACCCCGAATCCTCTATCTCTAAACCGCTGCTAAAAAAGAACCAAAATCTTCCTTCGATTCCAGCCGGCTGTGTCATCCAAAGGCGATCTGCAAAAGAGCAACCTCGATTGACACAGCCCGCCACGAAACGGGATGATCCGTCTTATTATCGTTCAGAGACAGGTCCGTTGGGAGCGGGTAAATCCGCAATCCTCTTAACGCTGAGCCTGCGATTGAGCTTCAACGCGAGCTGCCTTCAGAGCAGCGGTCTCGTTAGCCAGCTTGTTCTCAGAACCAGCTGGGAAATACTGAACATCGTCGTGAAGATAATAGGCACTTGGAAGGGTTTGACCGGCGACAGAAACCTGGCAGCCAGTCGATGAAACCAAACCGCCAACCAACGTCACACCGACCAGAACAAAGGTCCAAGTAGTGCCTTGCTTCGAAGCTTCCATGCTCTTTTCTCCTAAAACCCCAGCGGATCGATGAACCACCCCGGTACCAGCGGTGGTAATGTCGCTCTGCAGATTCCCCACAGACTCTTTGAGATATCGGAAATCTACTTCGAGGAGGTTGACCCTTTTTCAGTTAACTACGGAAAAAGCCCTAAAGTTTACCCCTCTTTTTTCTCAGGAAGTATCGGCGAATTTGGTACAATTGCTACTGCCTAAGACTGGAGTATCTATCGCAATAAAGAGGCTGTATTCCCCGCCAGTCGCTTTGAGGTGGAGTGTACCGGAAGCGTCGCAGTTATCGCGACTGTCAAGCTATCCCCTCGCGAAGTAACTGGCCAAAGTACTCAACTCAACCAGACTAAGGGTAAAAAATCCGTTCCCAAAACGCCGTCTCACAAGAAACTCGGCAAGTCGTCCAGGCTAGCAAATTAACAGTTCACATTCGTTGGCAGTGAAGTGGAATGCAACTATGTGCTTGCATAAAAAGGGGCTTCTCATTCTCAACCAGCTTTCTTGTCCTCTGGGAAAGCTCACTTTGGGAACCAGCTTGCAGGAAACTCGGCTGATCACCATCTCGCTATTGATGCGGCAAAAACCAACTTCACTGCCAGCATTCTTCCTATCGCTCTTGCTAGCATTATGTTTTCATGTTTGTTGCGTTGCCCAAAATTCCAATCCACAGAGCAACGTCAAGCAATTTCCTAGCTCTGAGTATTACTTATCCAATTCCCTTTTGGCAGATGGCCAGATCGAACAAGCGGCAGCAGGTTATCGCGATTCACTTCGGAATTCCTATCGCGTTGGCACGACCCGTTTCGTCGACAGTATTCCCGCTCTTGTGATGGCAGGTGAATGCTTCTATCAACAAGGAAATCTTACTGCTGCCTTACAGCAATATGAATCGGCCATGATGTTGGCTATCGATTCGTCCGGATGGAGCCAGCGAATCAACATGACGGGACCGGCGGGAAGTCCAGGTGGTGCAACCGCTCCGCAGTTCAAAGGGATCTCTTGGGCCACCAATACTCGAGGCACTAAGGTTGTCATGTTTCCGGACAAAGTCCCCTGCGTCCTCGGTCAACTCAATCCGCAGGCAGCGGTACAGCAAGGTGGCGTTGTAATACCTCCGGCGGTAGTACGGCTCGATGTTGGTGAAGTATTGCGTACGTTGGCGATCGCTCAACGTCGCCGCACGTTTATTCTTGGCCCGCATACGGCGCGCGATCCACTATCAGCCCAACTGCTTACAGCCTTGCAAGCTGAACCTGGATGTGGCACTCCATGGATCGACGTTGGTTTCGTTATTAACCTTGCGTTAGCAGAGCAAGCCTCAGGGGAGGATGCCCAGGCGAGCAAACGACTTGCAGGTGCGCACAGCACACCCGACCTGCTCGACCACCCACTCACGGCGATCTCTTTGCTCAGTCACAGCGATCTTTTACTGCGCGATGGGGATTACCCCGCTGCCTACCGAATGCTTTTGGAAGCCTCGCTTGTATCTGCACAACTTGAACAGTACACACTGCTGAGCGATATCGTCGTTCGACTTGGAGGTATTGCATCCTCTCAGCTTGATAAAACGGCTTTACCCACTCTGCAAGCTATAGCCACATGGACTCGCAAAAACAGTCGCCTAGCAAATGCCTACACATTAGCGGCAACGAGCGAAGTTGCGATTCGTACTGGCAATATTGCTGCCGGTGATACCTTAGCCAAATCGGCGATCACTACCGTTCGTTCCCGAGGTGTTTTTCTACCTCGAGTTATTTCGATGGCCAACTACGCAGACTCGCTCGCGGAGTACGCTCGCGGCCGTTTATCCAATGGTCAAACGACACTTCAAACCGCCACAAACTTCTTCCGTGGAACGCCTCAAATCGGTATCAGCAGTGTACTGCAACTACAGATCGCTCGGACCATCGAGTTGTTCCGTCGTGAACAACTTACCGTGGAAGAAACAAAACAATTGTTAGACGAGCTTCTTTTTGGTAATTCATTTCTGTGGATGATCGAGCCGCTGGAGGCATTGGCTTCGTTTAATTCAGACCGTACGGAAGCCCTTTTACTTTGGAAAGAGTTATCATATCGACGAGGTGGCAAAGAAGAGATTCCAACGATTGCGGATCGAATTGCGCGCGAGCGTTTCTACGATGCATTACCTTATCGCCATCGGCTATTGGCGGTCCGACAGCTCTATTGCCGTTCAATCGACGACCTTGCCGATAAACAGCAAAAGCTGCGTAAACAGCTCGACAATCGTTGGCCGGAACTTTCGCAAGAGAGTACCAACCTGCAAGCCCTTCTTAAGGAATTGAAATCACAAGCAATCAGTTGGGATCGCTCCGTGCATCCTAAAAATGAGTTGCTTCAGTGGAAGGAACTCGAGACCCGTTCGCTCGCACTGGAGTCGCGATTCCAGCAATTGGCGATCTCGCGTGGATCGATTCCCGAGTTCTTGCTAGGCCATCTGGAACTCAAAGAGATTCAGGAGCAACTGGGAGACAAGCAAGCGATTGTGCAATACGTTTCGTTGCCGGATGCGAAAGGGGAGCACCTTGAAGCGATCGTTATTACTCGCACTAGTATCACAAACTTTGAACTCGAACCCTCAGCTTCCATAACGCCGCGTTTAGCGAAACTCCTGACAGCCATTGGACTCGGTAAAGATCCTAAACGAAAAATGGATTTAGAGGATTTCTCTTTATGGCAACAAGCGGCTCTGGAACTCCGAGAGGCATTGATCACTGAGCCGATGCGCCAGAGCTTGGAAGCCTTCGATCATGTGGTAATCATCCCCGAAGATTGGCTTTGGTATGTACCTTGGAATATCTTACCGAGCAGCGATTCCAAAGGACCAAGATGGAGCGAGGAAACGCAGCTTGCGATCGCGCCCATGCTAGGCTTGAGTCTTCATTGCTTCGGTGCAACCAGCATTCGTGAGGCACAAGAGGAAGCTGCACCGAAGGGGGTTGCACCTCCAGCTTGGGAGGGTGCCATCTGGAATCTGAAGTTCTTCGGCGGTGCTGATGACGCTGAGGAAGAAAAGCGACTGAAGGAAATGGAGCAAATACTGCCGGGGCTTGTCGCTTTACCAACTTCTAAAACGATTCTCCCACTAAACCTATGGAGGAATCGCCCAGCTATGCTGTTAGCCAGTGTTCGATCAAGTCCGAGCAAAGATATCCTCAGTCGGAATTGGCTGATCCAGGACAAGGCATCCCTTGCCCTGAACTTTCGAGACAGTTTGCTGACTCCGCTATCGTTGCCGGAAGTTTTATTGCTTCCCGGCTGGACAAGTACGGCATCGGATTTAGTAATTTCCAACGGCGATGATTTATTCTTACCGGCTACAGCGATGCTCGTCAGCGGAGTGCGACAAGGGTTACTGAATCGCTGGGCATCACCTGGCGGAGCGAGCCAAAGACTGCTGAAACGTTATCTTGGCGAATGGCTTGATAATCAGCCTGCTGATGCCTGGCAGAGGAGCCTGAATGCCATGTGGGCTGAGCAGTTTGATCCGCAGCAAGAAGAAATTCTCAAAGATGCCGAAATTGGGAAGATACTGATTCCCGGGAACCATCCATTGATATGGGGTGGTTACTTACAGGTTGGCCGATGGCTACCCTCCGCGCCACCCCAAGAAGACGCGCCGCCTTAAGAGGATTTGAACCAGTAGCCTTAAGACTGTCTTTTTGAATGCGCGTTGAACAGTTTAGCGACGAGTGCTTTCTTCACGGACAATCTCATCGAGTCTTCTGCGAATACGCATCTTGACTGAATCTAACTGCATCGACTTGACCTCATCACAGATCGTTTCTTCTTGAGCCATCGGCTCTTCGGTCGAAACCATGTGACTCGACCCCACATACTGGATGGCTGCTTGTTGGCTCATACTCTCTGAGGATCGAAAAGGTGTTGCCTCCTCTCCTTGGCCAAACTTGAAGTAACCTTTTCCATCGTAGTAAACGACGACATTCCTACCTGCACCTTTAGCCGAGTAGAGAGCGGCATCCGAATGACGAATCCAAACTTTTGGCATCTCTCTCGACTCGCAAATGGCGACACCAAAGCTTGCAGATATCGTCAACTCACGGCTATCGATCACCATTGGTTCAGAGCAAACAGCCAGTCGGATACGTTCCGCTAACTCGCAGGCCGTTTGTAGATTTGCTTTTACTAAGATGGCGAATTCCTCTCCACCGTAGCGTGCTATGCAAATTGCATCGGGAGCCATCGCGCGAAAACGGGCCGTTACTTCCTTAAGAACCTCATCGCCCGCTTGGTGTCCATATTGATCGTTGAATCTCTTGAAGTGATCGACGTCAATGAGGATCAGCGAATGCTCCATAACCCTTGCTTTGGACATTTCGCGATAGAGTTGCTCAAGATGCTGATCGAGAACTCTACGATTGCTGAGATTGGTCAAGGAATCGGTTCGTGCTTCCGTCAGATAAGATTGCATGGCTACGGCTTGATGCTCAAGGCGTGCTTCGGTTTCATCGAGTCGCTGTCGCATCTGCTCGTTGACTTGTAATATCGCTTCGAGGAGATCCGAAATCTGACTTTCCTCTTGCAACGACGAGGAGACGGACATATTCGCCTGTCGTGCCTTATTAATATCTTTGAAGTGATGCTGGAACTCGCTGATGCGACCGTTGTAAAGACGCACATCGGAATTCACATGATCGGTGACGCTAGCCAATTGACTGGCAAGCGATTGAATTCGCTCTCGCATCGCAGGCATACTCTTGCGTTCACGATTTCGACCGATGCGAGTGCCTAGCCACACTCCCAATAGCAGAGTGCAGATGCCTGAAGCGATGCCAATAAAAAAAAGGGGATTCATAAAGGAATCCATCGTAATCCTCGCCACCGCTACGGAGTGCGAAAACAGATCGAGAAACTCAAAACGAAACTACAATCCTTGGCCATCGTCTTAAATATAGGTCGCAACTTCCGAAGAATCGCTTCCAAAACCAGCATCGCCTTCGCTCAAGCGAATCGCATCTGTTTGGCTGATCACAGTGATTCCCGAAGCGCTGACCGTGAACCCTCTTTGGCGATCTCTCTCAGGATCAAAGCCGATCTCCATACCGTTAGGAATTCGCACTCCCTTGTCGATAATCGCTCGGCGAATACGAACATGCCGTCCGATCTCAACGCGATCCAATAGAATACTATCGCTGATGTGCGAATAACTGTGGACTCGGCACGAGGTTCCTAAAATACTTCTATCGACGCGGCCACCACTGATGATCGTACCTTGGCAAACGATACTATCGAGTGCTTGTCCACATCGATCTCCTCCACCGTAGCTTCCGAAGACAAATTTGGGAGGGGGCAGGTTGGGTTGAAAGGTTCGGATCGGCCACTGATCATCATAGAGATTGAGTACTGGATCTACTTCGATTAAATCCATACTTGCATCGTAGTATGCATCCAGCGTTCCAACATCGCGCCAGTATGCATCCACCTTACGATTTTCATCGCGGAACGGAAAAGCAAAAACGCGATGGCTATTAATGATTGAAGGTATGATATTTTTGCCGAAGTCGTGCTGGCTATCTAATTCGGTCGCATCACGCAAAAGCTGATCAAACAAGAATCTTGCAGTAAAGACATAGATCCCCATCGAAGCCAGGCTGTGAGTTGGATCGCCTGGAATAGTCAATGGCTCCGCTGGCTTTTCTTGGAAGCCGACAATCCGCTGATCCGTATCGACTTGCATGACTCCGAATTGCTTGGCCGACTCGCGATCAACTCTCAGGGCGCCGATCGTCAGATCCGCTTGCGTCTGAATATGATAGTCAACCATCGATCGGTAATTCATCTTGTAGATATGGTCGCCAGCCAAAATGACAATGTACTTCGGCCGAAATTTCTCGATCGCGTAGATGTTTTGGTAAACAGCGTCTGCTGTGCCTTGATACCAATGTTCGTCGATGCGTTGTTGTGGTGGCACGATATCGATGAACTCATCTAACTCGCGGCAAAAGTAGTTCCGCCAACCCAAGTTAATGTGCCGATCCAAACTCATCGCTTTATACTGAGTTAAAACCAGCAGTTGCTTCAATCCACTATTGAGGCAGTTGGACAATACGAAATCGATGATACGGTAGTTGCCACCGAAGGGGACCGCTGGTTTAGCTCGGTCCCGTGTAAGTGGTTCCAACCTAGTCCCTTTTCCGCCGGCAAGGATAACGGCTAAGGTGTCCTTCATGTTCTGCCTTAAATCCACAAATGAGATTGAATCGTAAACTCGGAGCGATCGCGTTATCGCAACCTCAGGTCTCGCTTTAAAATGAATATAACTGACGTAGATAGGAGAATTCACCTCCCCCCTAAAGGTCCTCCATCGGCCTTTCAGGAGAGGGTGGGTTTCCATATCCGAAGCCATGTTTCCAGCATCAGCAACTGCCAGAGGCGATATTGGTGGTTAGCCTCCCCCCCAACATGCTGCTCAACCAGCGCGCGAAGCGACTCCTGTCGGAACATCGATCGGCAATAAGCATCATCAGCCAGCAGGGTTTCTTCGACCCTAGAACGCAAGTCGTACCGAAACCATTTCGCTAAAGGCACTCCAAATCCCATCTTCGGACGAGTCCAAATCTCAGTTGGAAGCCGCGTCCCGAAAGTATCCCGCAAAATCTGTTTACCTTTCCCACGCCGCATCTTCAACCGACTCGGCATACTCGCTGCAAACTCTACTAAACGATAGTCAAGAAACGGCTGCCTCGCCTCCAAACTGTGGGCCATCGAAGCGATATCCACCTTGCAAAGCAAATCGCACGGAAGATAGGTCATCAGATCCGCTAAAGAAGCTCGACTGATCCAATCACGTTGACCAACCCGCTTCCAAGCAGAGTGTAAGAAATAGAACGGATCCTCATCGGGAAGCCGCTGCAGAAATTCATCTCGGTACAACTCTCCTCGACGTTCATCAGAGAAAATCTGAATCCAGTTCATATACCGACGATCCATCGGCTGTGACAACGCCTGCCCAAATCGCTGCAAACGTCGTAAGAAACTCTTCCTATTGGTCGAAGTTCGTAGCTTTTGAAACCAAGCACTTCCTAAGATCGAACCTATCGGCAAACCATCACACCAAGTGGAGAGCTTCAGCGCTCGGTAACGATCGTAACCTGCGAACAATTCGTCGCCACCATCACCACTTAAAGCAACCGTCACGCGCGAACGCGTTAATTGACAGAGGTACCAAGTCGGTATCGCCGAGGAATCACCAAACGGCTCGTCGTAATGCCAAGCTAATTTATCAAGAATGGCTAAAGCATTAGGAGTTACTCTAAACTCCTCGTGCACCGAACCAACAGCATCTGCTACTTTTCGAGCATATCGGGTTTCATCGTAATCCGCCTCGGAGAAACCGATACTAAAAGTATGAATGGGCTGCGTCAGCTGATCCTGAGCTAAACGCACAATCAACGATGAATCAATACCGCCGGATAGAAAAGCCCCGAGCGGCACATCGCTGCGCAAACGGATTTTCACCGCATCATTCAACAACTCCTGCAATTGCTCGTTGGCTTCACCGATTTCCATATTCACTTCATGGGTTAAATCGATGTTCCAATAGCGTTTCACTTCGAATCGATCATCGCTGTATATCGCGTAATGACCTGGAGCAAGTTTATTCACACCTTCGTAAATGGTGTGAGGGTGTGGAATATATTGATAGGTAAGAAACAAATCGACGGCCTGAGGATTGATTCGTCGAGGAAAATCGGGAACCTCTACCAGGGCCTTCAGCTCACTACCGAAGACCAGCTGACCAGGTCGATGCATGTAATACAGCGGCTTTTTACCTAAGCGATCCCGTGCGATGAATAGGATTCGCTTTTTGGCATCCCAAATCGCAAACGCGAACATCCCGTTGAAATGTTCAACGCAAGCTGGACCAAGATCTTCCCAAAGGTGGACGATCGTCTCGCTATCCGAATCGGTACGAAAACGATGGCCGGAACCCTCCAAACGTTGCCGCAGTTCCCGGTAGTTGTAAATCTCTCCGTTGAACACAAGCCATATCGATTCATCTTCATTGCATAGTGGTTGATGACCACCTGCCACATCGATGATCGACAGGCGTCGAAACCCCAGGGCTACTCCAGTCTCTGCATGATGTAAGTAGCCTGGAAGCGTCGACTGCCACTCGCCTCGATCGTCGGGCCCGCGATGATGCAAGACATCCGTCATCGACCGTAGCACTTCTGGCGAAAGCGCTCGGCGAGGGTCTGTCCATACTCCACCTGTGATCCCGCACATGTTTAGCCTGCTCTACTTTCAACTCGACCAAAGAAACAGTTCATCGGATCGCTACCACTTTTCGGCATCACTCCCCATGCACTTAAGGATACCCAAAAAATTGCTGATGCCTTTTTCCAAATGTGCTGAGAACACCCCCAAAAGCCCCTTTTTCGATTTTACTTCACTGTAAGTCGTCTCGCCTAAGGCATCGGAACAGAATGCGAAACTTCGTTCTACAACCACAGGAAACAAGACCGTATCACGATTACAGCCATCGGTTACCTTGCATTCCCAAACCACCAACCACGGCCTACTTTTCAGCAGACTTGCTCGCTTGCTTTGGAGCGACCAGGATGGGCAAAATCACCAGATTTCCCACTAATCCACCAAGCATCGTCAAACTGGTCAAAATGCCAAACGTTTGCGTCGGCCTGAATTCACTAACCGAAAGACTAAAGAAACCCAATACCAATGCTAAAGTCGCGACCAAGAGAGCTAGTCCCGTCGATCGCTGAGCCTCGCGCAGTTGCAGTTCGCTGATAATACCCCGTCCTACTGAAGGCAATGTATCTTTCGCCACATCTACAAGGGATTGAGATTCTTCTTTTCGAGCAGCTCGCATCAAATAATGGATCGATCCATCGATCGACAACCCTATCGAAACAGCAGCGATCATCACAGCACCCATGTCCACCTTAATCCCAAGTAACCCCATCGCACCCCAAACCAAAAAAATTGGCAGCAGATTCGGAACCAGAGATGCCAAGGCTAACCTCCAACTTCCTAGAGCCCACCACAACATCGCCCCAATCATCAACGTCGCTGCAATAAAGCACCGCCACTGATCAGCCAGTAAGCTCTCGACCAGTTTGGCTAACAGCAAATAGTAGCCCGTAATGTAGGAAGGGGGCGGCTCGACGTCCCCGAAACTCTTCTTCCACTCCGGTCGCGCGACAAATTCACTCAACGTCGATCGCACCTGCTCAATCAATTTAGTCTTCGCTGAGGAACTCACCGACTCAGGACTTCGCAGCATGATGCGCAATCGCCTCAGCCCATCTTCTCCTTGCGATGACGTTAACATCGCAGCCGTAAACTCCGGCATCGTCTGCTGCATACCAGCCAACTTCGCCGTCACTGGTAAGAACGCTAAAACACTATCCGAACTCGCTGCGGCAATCGCATCAGCGACACTGATCACTTTCGTCAATCGTATCGTTTCCTCTTGCGGCCGATCGTTTTGTTGTATGAGATCTCCGCCTCGATCGTCCCTGCTCACTACGATTTTGCGAAGACGATTTTCTAATTCCTCAATTTGCTGAACATAAGAGGGCGTTAAGTTTTTAGGTGCCGGCAAGACGATATCCCAAACACCTGCTCCACCAAGATTGTCCTCTACCGTCTTATAAGCTTGAACCAGCGGATTATCAGGATGAAAACTCTTGATAAAATCTGTCTCTACTTGTAATTTCGCATTCCCGACGACTGCTACGAGCGTAAGCAGTACGATCAGACCAATGGCCACAGCGCGATGGCGAATGGCAAGCTCGAAGACTTTTTCACAGGCATCTCTCAGCCATCGATCTCCTGGAATCTCCCAGGGTCGAGCATCGGTTGAGCCTACCAAGGCGAGCCACGGTACGAGTAGAAAGGTAGCTCCGCCAACCACCATAACCGCTAACGACATGATCCATCCAAAATCCTGAACCGGTCCAACACGCGCGAGAACCAACGACGCAAAACCAACAGCTGTCGTTAGTATCGACCAGAGAATTGGCAAGAACATGTTGCTGAGTGTCGCTCGCATCGCAGCGACGGCATCTTGCGTGCGCAACTGCTGTTGAAAATCAAGTAGTAGATGAATCACCGTTGCGACTCCAACAACTGTTACGATCGAAGTCAACATCGACGATACCATCGAAAGTTCACCACCAAATACCACGAGCAGGCCACGGGTCACGATCAGCGACCAGTGAACGACCACCAATGGAATTAGCATCCAACGAATACTGCGAAACAGGATCAACAACACCACCGCTAAAATAATCGATGCAGTTATTCCCAATCGCTGCCCATCATTCTCTAGCATCGCAAACCCATCTCGCACCATCACCGGTTCACCCAGCAATTCACCATGAGGCAATTGATCCGGAAGCGAATGAGCAATCTTTTGAATACTCATCAGTGTTTGATCGCGATCGACTTCGGCCGTTGCTCTCGGCTCCAGCATGCAGGCAATCGCCACAAATGGGCTTCCTTCGCGATGCGTGTATCCAGAAAACATCTCCCGGAAACTTTCTGCTAGTGGATCATCAGGATCAAGTATTGCGGGTTGATCCGACTTCTGAAGCCAACTAGCACCCCGCAGAGTACGCAAGACACCATTGAGTTCAGCGAGGGATAGAATCGCTTGAACTCCAGCAACCTCTTTGAGTTGCTTGCCGATCGTCTCCATCCTCGCAATCCCTTTGCCCGATAGCTCCCAGATTTGCTCATCGCGATAGATCATCAGAACGACATCACTGGCAGCAAACTGCTGCTGCAAGGCAACATATCCCATGACATCGGGATCGTTGGAAAGGAGCATGTTCTCCAAACGTCGATCCATCTGCAAGCGATTGGACAACGGCCAGCAAACCACAACCGCGAGGAATGCAGCAACCGCTAAAGGGAATCGGTAACGAACAAGAAACGCAGCGATAACATTCATGGAGTATTTACAACTTGATCCTACTCGGGTTTTCAATTGCCAGATTTGCCAGAATTGTCAGAGCAGTTCTCAGCCTGCTCCAAGGGCGAAAGAAGCCGTTCGTGTCATGAGAGCACAGCGTTTATTAGAGCACAGGTTTTATTAGAGCACAGCGTCGGTTTCGCGGTGAGCCTTTGTGCTCCTCAGCTACAATAAGCGGCTAGAATTTTAGGAATGTGAGAAGCTTTGGCAGCAAAATGATCAACCCGACACAACCGCTTCCCACCGAGATCACAAGAACCGCTCCACTGGCGATATCTAAGGCCTTGGCAATCTCCGGATGATACTCCTTGGTAAAAGCATGAGCCAATCGTTCCAAGGCACTATTCATCAACTCTGCGGCTATAACTAGGGCTATACAGAGCAATAGCAAGCACCATTCCCAATCGCGACAGCCCAAACAGAAACCGAGTAGGATGACAGCGATAGCACACGGATAGTGAACCCAAAAACTGCTCTCGTTCTTCGAGCCAAGGTAGATCCCCTTGGCAGCCAAAGAAAACTTTCGAATCCACGCTCGCAGCGACATTTTATTGATTAGTTGCGGATGGATCTTAGGATCGCTCGGATTAGACATTCAGCGGAACCCTTTTTCCATTCAAAGTCATCCTGCCGATCTTATTCCAAGCCAAAGGCATTAGCCGGAGGAATCAACTCGCCTGCTAAAGCTCCCAGTTTCCTCGCTGGCAAAAATCGTGGCTCAATGTTGAAGGTAAAGCCAACGTTATCACGACCTGCGTCAACATTCATACCAATCCGAACAAGGAACGACTCGCCGACGCGTGTTAGGCCAATAGTCTGTCCCACATTGCCGACCTCTCCGAGGTCAAATGTCGTCCCACCCGACACGATCCATTTTTCGTTCATACGGTAGTTCAAGGTCGCTGTTAAAATGGTCGAGTCGATAGGACCACTCAACTTCATGGCTCCTAAATAAAGTTCGCCGCGACCTACTCGGGAGATCTGTGCACCCAACGAGTAACTCTTCAAGCCATCGGTGAACGTATCGAAGTATCCATCGGAAAGCAATGTAAGACGATCCCCAACGTGATACCGGAAGTCGTAATTAATGGCTCCGACGTTTTGTCCGAAATTGTCGCGATCTGGATTGGGGAAGAAAATGGCATCGACATCGAATTGAACGAGGTCGACGATTCTTTCACGGCCTGGTAAACCACGCTTGGTCTGCCAGCGTTGATCGACTCCAAATCGCCACTGCAATTGATCATCTACAATCTCGTTGCTCGAAGCCGAAACCCAACGCTGCAATCCATTGCGAAGTGTGTAACTACGTTCGTCAAACTGGGCAGGCAAACTTCCTCCGAAGGTATTGAAGATCAAACGCCGACGGAAATGCTCTTGCGAGTTATCGTCTATTTGGTTGTACAACGGAAATCGATCTAGATTTTGATTGCTGTCCGCATAAAGAAAATCGCTTTTCAAATTCACTTTGTGGGCTAGCCCCTTCACATCGAACAAGCGATTTTGAAAGTTAGGATATAGCTGCCAGAACGGAAGCGAAGTACGTACACCCGCTTGGCCTGTTAACCTAGAAACATCATCCTGAGTCACATCCTCTTTCCAGAAACCTGCTTCACCCGAAATGTATGGATTGAGTTTCAATGGCCCTGCAGCCAAAGGAATCCCAAGTTCCTGACGTGTAACTGCAACTAAACCTTCGCTGTCGGTTTCCCATGGTCGCAACTGAAACTTCGCAGCATCCTGTGGATCCAGCGGTGTCGTAGCCACTTGTTGATGTCCATATCCAGCAAAGGTATGGGCATATAAAGTAAGTCGATCGAAAATAGGCTGACCTAGCCAATACCAATCAGCACGCGGCAACCATTCGGTCTCAGTAAAGAAATCATTGACACGTGCTTGTCCCCAAATGTCGAACATCTGGTTTTCGTTGTAGCGACGAAGTCGAAGTGCCGTCGAATAATCTTTATCCTGATCCCAAGACTGCTCTAGGTATTGCTCAAGAAAGTTTCGGTCGGTGATGTAGCCAACCTCTGCCCAAAACTCCGTATCGGCTGACAGTAAATGCCGATGCTGTAACAGCAGCCTTCCTCGTTTTGTTGCTTCAGGAGTCATTTGGACGCGGTCCGATCCAAGCGTATCGAGACCTCCATCATCGATACCCCAGAAATCAAGTTGACCGTAGGCTCGCCCAGGAACTAGACATCGCGGCAAGTCGTAGGAAAAGTTTGTTCCGAGAGCAAATCCGCGTTCACTCAAGTAATCCGTCGAAAGGCTCCAGTCGGTTCCATCAGCCCCATTGATTCCAAGGATCTGATACATATCCCAATCCAACATCGCTTGGGTGCCAAAGATACTGTCGTTCTTTATCTTGGCACTGGTCAAATAGAAATTGGGTCGCGCGAGATTAGTCGACATCACAGGCCAATACAGCACGGGGATACTGTCGAGGTAAACGAAATTGTTTCGTGAACTCGCCATCATCTCGGTTTTATTATCCTGGAATCCCGGTAGACCCGCCATGAGACCTGGATCATCCGGACGTCGATCCTCGAATTCCACTCGCTGCGCTTGCAACCAATAACGAGGTACGCCTAGTCGGCTACTTGTTAACGCCGCATCGTAGGCTAAGAAATTCTGGCGATTGCGTTGCTGCAATACATCAGCCTTCAAACGCAACAGTCCCTGATATTCGGGAACAGGGGTGAGCACTTCGGCTGCTAAGATCATTCCGTATTCTTGGGCAACGTTGTAATACATTCTTTCGGCATAGATCACTCGCTGCCCCTGGCGGAATACAATGTTGCCTTCCAAGTACAACTCGGTTTGCTGCCCGTTGACGTTGGCTGAGCCAGAGGAAAGATCAAGACCTGCGAGGTTAGGCATCCACATGATGGCACGATCGGTTTCAATGTCGATGCTACCAAGTTCGGTCACCGCACCATTGCTACTAACAACTCTTGAATCAGCAATGTGAATGTAAACACCTCGCGTGATTTCTGCGACCGAATCCCCGCGATCAACGCGCTGTGTCAATCTCACCTGAGGAGGAGCACTACTCCTACCTCGTACGGTAATACTTTTTGCTGTAAAAGGCCCAGCTGCCCCAGGTACATTCGACACCGCACTTGGCATCGTCGCAGGAGCTAGTGTCGCAGGAGCAAGTGGTGAAGGTGGAGCGGAGATCGGTCCGGGAACGGTACCAACCGGTGGTGCAGCGATCACCGGCGGACTATTGGCTGGAGTTCCAAAGGGAACATTGCCTTGAATCACTGGCGCAGTCGCAGGATTGTCTTGCTGAGTCGGCATCGCACGACCTGCTTCGATGGTAAATCCTCCTGCTGGCAAGCCCCCCGGTAGATTTGTTCCTCCAGTCTGAGTCCCTAAATCGATATTCACCTGAGGTGAGCCAACAGCGGTCGGTAAAGTACTCGGTAAAGTACTCGGAGCAGCAAGCGGAGTACCTCCGGTACCCGAAGGAGCCAATAAGCCAGGTGCCGTTTGTGGTGATGAAAGTGCAGGTGCATTGAGTGTTGGCGGAGGATTGACGGGGGTTTGATACTGCGCTGCAATGACTTTTGAATCGAGGAGATTCGAAGCCGCATCAATGTCGGGAAGCGCAGGAGGAGGCTGACTGCTTTCAGTTATCCAATCGATCGATGGCAGCTCTGCGTTGGCAAATGAATAAAGACGACCAGCCCACTGTGCCGCTTCCAATCGTTGACTATTTCCCCATGACCCGCGGAAACGACCATTGCATTGCACAATGAATTTTGACGGTACTTTCTTTCTATCGCTCGACTCGAAGCGATTGAATTCTCGCTCGTTGCCGACGGAGGTTAGACCTGATGGGTTCAGACTCGATGATGAGTCGGTGCTGGAAAAATCGTCCGTGGGTGATGCCAACCTACCGCTGCTGGGGACAACCGTGCGATCGACCCACAACACAATCTCATCAGCTTGAAGGTCGATCACTCCCTGTACCAATCGCGCTCCATCACGAAGGCGATAGATTCGATAATCGCCTTGATCCCAACGCTCGCCGACACGCCCTTCCAATCGAATCACGTGAGTTGGATCGCCTTGAGGGTAGTCGATCTGCTGAGCGAGCAATGATCCCACTGAACCGAATATTGAAAGGCTCAAAATGGTAGCCAGAAAACCGAAAACAATCAGAAATCGACTCGGCGCGCAGTTGCAGCGATCACGGTTGTCCCGATCCGAAACGGAAATCTGCTGGATTCGTGGGGCTGAAACGTTCAGTACTATGGCATCCTTGCCAAAAAACACGACCTTTTTCTTGCCCGGACAAAACTTTTTCTAAAGTTTGGGCGGCGGAGTATAGAAAAGGGTAGACGAATCCCTCAAGGTGAATACTCAGATATTCCTGACTCCTTTTCTGAAAAGCGACAGAAACAACACCACCCCTCCGAGTGGGTATTTCGCTAATTTGACGAACTTGGACAATGTTAGGGCTTGCCCAGAACCCCATCGTGTCGTCAAGATCGATGGAATCGGCACAATGTGTACGATTCACCTTGGCGCCGATCAATGTTTCTCGGATACCAGTGTGCCCCCGGATTTAGAGTCCTAGATCTAGAGTCTTGGACCTGGATTCTGAGAAATGGCGGAACGGTTCTGGCAGGCTAACAACGAGATCTTTCAAAGTCCTGGGTCACACGAAACGATGTGCCTGCGGATTTTGGTCGATTGTGTCACCAAGTTGTGCGGAGCAAACGTCTGTTGCTTTGGTAACAGGGTTTTGCTTAATAGCTTGGTTTCCAATTGCGGACAAAAGTTGTTGCGGCCTCCAATGTTGTTACAAGTCACTGCTCTTTGAAGGTACCTAACGTATGGCAGATGCCAAGATAATTGGCGATGAAGATCCCTCTGTAGTCGCCAATGGTCAGTTGCCACCTCCAGTCGATCACGATCCGGCCGAGACAGCCGAGTGGCTGGACTCTCTCGAGTATGTTCTCAAGAGTAAAGGCCCAGAACGCGTTAAGCAATTATTTCGAGCACTAGAGTCGTTGGCTCGCAAGGAAGGGGTCGACCTTCCTAAAGATCTCAACACTCCTTATATCAACACCATACCGGCATCAAAGCAGCCTCCTTTTCCTGGCAATCGAGAGATCGAGCGACGCATCAAGAGCATCATTCGCTGGAATGCGATGGCCATGGTGGTGCGGGCCAATAAAAAGTTTGACGGCCTCGGTGGACACATCAGCACATACGCGAGTAGTGCGACGCTTTATGAAATCGCCTTCAATCATTTCTTTCGCGGACGCGGAGAATCGGGATACGACGGCGACTTAGTATATTTCCAAGGCCATGCCTCTCCAGGTATGTATGCCAGAGCATTTCTGGAAGGTCGTCTGACCAAAGAGAACCTGGAAAACTTCCGAAGAGAACTGCAAGACGTCAGCGGTCTATCGAGCTACCCACATCCATGGCTCATGCCAGGCTTCTGGGAATTTCCAACGGTTTCCATGGGCCTTGCCCCGATCATGGCTATCTACCAAGCTCGCTTTAACGAGTACTTGAAAGATCGTGGACTGAAAGATACTTCGAAGCAAAAAGTATGGGCTTTCCTTGGCGACGGAGAATGCGACGAACCGGAAACAACCGGAGCCATTACTCTGGCGGGACGCGAAAAGCTGGATAACCTGGTTTTCGTAATCAACTGCAACCTACAGCGATTGGATGGTCCTGTACGTGGCAACGGCAAGATTATCCAGGAATTAGAAGCACTATTCCGCGGTGCCGGCTGGAATGTCATCAAGGTCGTCTGGGGTGGTGACTGGGATCCGCTGCTGGATAAAGATGAACAAGGCCTCCTGGTTCAACGCATGGGAGAAGTCGTCGACGGACAGTACCAGAAATATGTCGCGATGCCAGGCTCTTACATCCGCGAACATTTCTTCGGTAAACACCCTGAATTGCTGCAACTGGTCGCTAACTTCTCCGATGAGAAACTGGAAAAGATGCGACGCGGTGGCCATGATCCTGAAAAAGTTTTCGCGGCCTACAAAGCAGCTATGGAAACCAAGGGACAACCGACGGTTATCCTAGCCAAGACCATCAAAGGTTATGGACTGGGCGAACAAGGTGAAGGACGCAACATCGCTCACAACAAAAAGAAAGTTAATGAGCAAGAGTTGCTTGAATTCCGCAGCCGCTTCGGTATCCCGATCAGTGACGACGATGTCGGCGAAGCTCCTTTCTACAAGCCGCCCGAGTCGAGCGTAGAAATCAAATATCTCAAGGAACGTCGCAAAGCGTTAGGTGGTTCGCTACCTTCACGACCGCTGGAACATCCCACCATGGAAGTTCCGACGTTGGAAGAATACAGCCGCTTCTTAGAGTCCAGTGGTGGCAAGGAAATGAGTACCACGATGGGCGTGGTTCGTTTGCTAAGTCGTCTCTGTAAAGACAAGAGGATCGGACGAAACATCGTTCCTATCGTACCTGACGAGTCTCGTACGTTTGGTATGGAAGGTATGTTCCGCGAAGTTGGGATCTATGCTCATAGCGGACAGCTTTATGAACCTGTCGATTCCGATCAGCTAGCGTATTACAAAGAAGCTCAAGACGGTCAGATCCTCGAAGAAGGCATCACTGAAGCAGGATCAATGTCCAGCTTCAATGCTGCAGGCACTGCCTATTCTTCGCATGGAATCAACATGATTCCGTTCTATATTTACTACTCGATGTTTGGTTTCCAACGCATCGGTGACTTGATTTGGGCAGCCGCCGATATGCGAGCCAAAGGCTTCCTCATCGGTGGAACAGCTGGACGCACTACCCTCAATGGCGAAGGTCTTCAACACCAAGATGGCCACAGCCATCTCAATGCGATCGCCTTCCCAACGGTCCGAGCCTATGACCCTGGTTTCGCTTATGAAACCACGGTGATCATCATGGATGGATTGCGTCGCCTGTACCAAGAAGGTGAAACGGCCATCTATTACATCACCGTAGAAAATGAAAACTACGAAATGCCAGGAATGCCTCCCGGTGTTGAAGAAGGAATCATTCAAGGTATCTACAAGCTTCAGTCCAACGATGTACCCAACGCACGTGCTCGCGTACAACTGTTCGGCACTGGCGCCATCCTCCGAATGACGATTCAGGCTCAAGCTCTACTGGCAGAACGATTCCAAATCGCCAGCGATGTTTGGAGTGTGACCAGCTACAACCAACTTCGTCGCGACTGCCAAACTTGCGAACGTTGGAATATGCTGCATCCCGATCAGCCCGCAAAGCAGAGTTATCTGGAAAAAGTTCTCTCGGGCGTGAAAGGTCCGTTCATCGCAGCGAGCGACTACGTTCGCGCGGTACCCGAACAGCTAACCCGTTACATTCCAGGCGACTACTTTGTCTTAGGAACCGATGGAATGGGACGCAGCGAAACTCGAGAGACACTACGCCGTCACTTTGAAGTCGATGCAGAGTCCATTGCGATTGCAACCCTCTATCGGCTCAACAAAGCCGGTGTGGTTTCTGTTGAAGAACTCAACAAAGCCATTGCAGACCTCGGTTACGACCGCGACAAGACTAACCCGCTGTACGCTTAAGCACGATCCTAGCAATCGTGAGGTAGCTGCTGCTTACTCACTTTTGCTGATGAATTTTTCAGTTTATTTTTTGCACGATCATTCACCTTTCTAAACGACAGAAATCAACATGGCGTTGGAAGTTAAGCTACCGGAACTCGGTGATGGAATCGCCGCTGGCGATGTTTTGGAAGTACTCGTCACCGAAGGCACCTCTGTAACCAAAGATCAAGGCTTGGTCGAATTTGAAACCGACAAAGCTACGGTCACGGTCCCTAGCCCTGGAGCGGGTAGAATCGCAAAGATCCTAGTTTCCAAGGGGCAATCCGTCCCGGTTGGCTCGGTGATTGCCATACTCGAACCTGCAGGGGTGGCCGCTGCTGCTGCCCCGGCCCCAGCGAAACCTTCGCCAGCACCGGCTGCTCCCGCACCAGTGGCAGCAGCCCCTGCGCCAGTTGCACCACCCCCGGTCGCTGCAGCTCCAGTCGCTCCAGTGACACCGAAACCAGCACCACCTCCAGTCGCAGCACCTGTTGCTCCCGCTCCTGCCAAGCCGATGACACCTCCCCCAGCAGCACCGCAAGTACAAGTTGCTGCGGAAGCAGGTGTCGATAGCGGTGCGATCGCAGCAGGGCCCGCCGTACGTCGCTTCGCAAGAGAAGTAGGTGTCGACCTCAGTCAGGTAAGTGGCTCAGGTGACGGTGGCCGTATCACTCGCGAAGATATCCTGGCCGTTGTTCGTCGAGCGAGCCAAACCGTTCGCTCTTCGGCACCCGTTGGCAATCCTACTTCTCCAGCCGGCACCGGCTCGACAGGCTCTGCAGCTTCCGCCTCGGGCAACACTCAAAGCGATGACTACGGACCAATTCGCGTCGAGAAAATGGCGAAGATTCGCAAAACCATCGCGAATCAAATGCACAAGTCGTGGTCGACCGTACCACGTGTCACGAACTTCGACGATGCCGATGTCACCGAACTCGAAGCTTTCCGACAATCGAGCAAAGATGACTATGCTGCACGTGGAATTAAATTGACTACGATGCCATTTCTGATCAAAGCTGTTGCGACAGCCTTGCGACATCATCCATTGCTTAATGCAACGGTCGATATGGAAAATGATCAGATCATCTACAAGGAATACATCAACGTCGGTATCGCCGTTGACACCGACCGCGGTTTGGTTGTGCCAACGCTCAAGGGTGCTGACCGCATGTCGATTCCCGATATCGCTAAAGCATTAGGCGATATGAGCGTTCGAGTTCGCAATGGTGACTTTGGTGTCAATGACCTTCGCGGAGGTTCATTCACCATCAGCAATTTGGGTGCGATCGGTGGTACCTATTCGACGCCCATCGTAAACATTCCCGAAGTTGCAATTCTCCTTGTCGGACGTTCACGGAAGCTTCCGGTTGTTATGGACGACGACTCCATCGTCGCACGCCTGATGATGCCGCTAAGCCTTTCCTACGATCATCGATTGGTCGATGGTGGAGCCGCAGCGAGATTTCTCAATGACATCATCGGTTACCTTGAAGCACCAAGCCGTTTGCTTTTGGCAATCTAATTTGCAACGCAACACAAACCGTCACAAACAAACTGCAGGTTTCATGGAAACACCTCTATGAAGCTTGCAGTTTTTTATTGCGCCTGAACTAAGATCGGTGGCAAAGTACTTCCTGGACGGTTTCCAAGATAGATGGGTCGAAAGAGACCGCCAGCACCCTGCCAATCTAAAATTCTTACGGCAATATTTAACTTTCCATCCTGAATCGCTTCGCTCGGGATCTCGAAACTCTTGCGTAACTCAAATGCCGTCTGCTTCAATTCTCTATCTCCGCCACTACCTAATTTCTCACCATCAACAAACAACTCAAAGTAGTCATCCGCTCCAGTGAACTGAATAAACAAAGATGAATCTTTACCATTGTTCGACTGGCGATCTCCTTGCAACTCTTGAGGAATCGACACCTCAGCAAAGTACCATCCCCAACCATCCAGCGATTCGTATCCTTGAGCCTCCCAATGTTGATCGATACGAATCGGTTTCCAATCCGAACGATCCATCGAGCCCTGATACCATTTCCCATTAACTCCCTCGTCTTGTTTATCCGGTTTGAAACTCCATTTCTGACCAGCAAGTGAAACCGTCTTGGAATCGATACCTGACTCCACAGCAACCTGCATCTCTTCGCTTAAAGACTTGATCGCGACAGAGTCATCGGTGATCGACTGCAGCAATCGCTTAATGAGACTCCCTGTTTGCGGCAATTCATATTTCGACTGAGCTAGCGAGGTTCCCAGCCAACGACCTTTTTTAACACGGCAATCAAAAGCTAATAAGTGACTACGGAAGACTTTCAAATCATGGTTATCCCAAAGCATCGCAATAGGTGTCACTTCAGACATCAATGGCGAATCGAACATGACCGCACCAGACCAATCGAAATGCTGAACATCGACTAACATCTCTGTCGGATAGAATTCCCAAAAAGGATGATTGCGACCGCTGATTGGTCCTCCTCGTAGAAACCATTGATCACGCAAAGCTAAACTACCGACGCTATTATCAGCCAACATCACCACTCGTGTACCTTCTTGGCAAGCCTTCCACAAAGATCGATCCCAACGTTTGGTTAGCACAATCGCATCGACAGGAGCAGAATCGGTCCACGGCTTCACACTTCTATCAAGCTGCCACAGCGATAACTGTTCGGGCAGCACCGATGAGTGATAATAGATCGAGAAGGGGAGGGGAGGGGTGGTGGGGACGACCCAAAGATCCCAATGATTGACCGCGATCTGTTTCTCATCATTGCAACGAACTTCCAACCGCCCTTTCACTACCGTGTCACTTCCAGACGCCGATAGTTTTAACTTGCCAACAAAGCGACCTACATCATCTCGCGATAGCTCAACATCTCCCTGTTGCCATGGTTGCCCTTTCTCCAAACCGCTCCATTGGTAACTCACCCTGAGAGTCTTTTGTCTCTCGGCAGCAAAACCGATTGCTGAGATTTCAACATCAACCGTCTCGCCACTAGGAATGATTCGCTGATCATTTGGAGTCTTTAGCACAAGCATCGCGGTCTGGTGCCAAGAAAAATCATCACTGCTCCATTTCCACTTTCCGGCACGGTCGATCAGTCCCATCGAAGCAAGAGGAAAATCGCGAATAACACTCACCACATATCCTTGATCGGGAAATCGATCACGAAAGGTTTCGATCTGAAACTTTCTCATCAACCACGCATAACGCCGCGATGTCTGAGGCAAAGCTTGGATCGTCGCAGGATCGATATCATCTTCAACAGAACGAATAAATCGCGGCAAATCAGCAGCCGACAACATCGAATGCGATCCATTCGCCGCAGGTCCACTGCGATCTAACTCCGCAGTTGTTACCCAAGTGTCAGCTGCGATCGCTTCTCCCAGCAACAGCGGCTTTGGTTCTCGCTCGGTAATAAAGCGATCGAGTTCATCGAGCTTAGCTCGCCAAGTGTGATTGTTGCCGTAAGGATGATCATCGTAAAAGTCATGAACACGATTCCATTGAATCCAACTACTATCATCCTCCACGATCGCACCTGGAATCTCCTGATGCGCTAAGTCATACAATCCCTTAATCACTCCCAGATCAGCGCTCGGACCGGTTTCACACGTCAGCGAACGAACCAAAACACTTGCATAGTTGCGATCGTAGTGAAAGAACTCACGGAATTCTTTTTGAAGGCTAGGGAGTTTCGCCGGCGAAAAATCAGGATGCCAAGTGGGATATTCGACCCACGTTAGCATTCCCATTTCATCAGCCAATTCAAAATAACTTCGAGGTGGTATCCAGAGACAGAACTTCATCAAATTAAAACCACGCTTCTTCGCTTCACTGATTTCACTTCGCATCCACTCGATATTCGTAGCGGGAGAAAGTCGTGGTGGAGCATATCCCCAATTCAATAAACCGCGAACCGCGATCGGCTTTCCATTGAGAATCAGTCTACGACCGTCGGTCTTGGCGCTACGAATCGCTCCTTTGGTACGAAGCGAATCTAATACTTGGCCACTTGAGCGTTCGATAACTTGAATATCTATGTCATAACGAAAAGGATCTTCGGGTGACCAATGCCGAACAGTCTTTGGCACCAACACATCTTTCGCAATCAAGCGTTCCGACACTTCTTCTTTCTCGACATCCTTCTCTTTTTCAATTGCTGCCATCCGCCATTCACCCGGTGTCTTGTCAGCTGGTTCCGTCACACGCCAACGTACTTCGAATCCGCTGTTTCCCTGAGCTAATGCTCCTTCAAGCGGAACACTCAGTGCGATTTGATCTTCGCCCGCTAGTCCACCTACACTCATCCGCAAATCATCGAGATAAATAGACTTCGGCAATCCGATGAGGCGTACCGCTTTCCAAATGCCTCCGAAATGTGGCACGACAATGGGCAAAAACCCCTGCGTGTTATGGCCAACCCGTTCATCAACTTCGATCTCTATCGCAATTCCCTTTTCGATAGCTGCCCCCTGAATCCAGCGACTGATATCGATACGAAATGGTGTCCATCCACCGAGATGGCTGCCGACCTCTTCCCCTTCGACGCGCACGGTGGCATGAGTCGCTGCTGCTTCAATTTCTAAGAGCCAACATGCGTAGCGATCTCGAGGTAAACCTGCGGGAACCGTTGTTCGGTAGATTGCTTTACCGTTGAATTGGTCTCCTAGCGTGACTTCCCATTCACGACCGATTAAGGCATCGACACTCTTTCCTATTTCGATACCCTGCTGCGGCGTACCGTCAATCGCCTCAATTGTCCAATTCTTTTGCAAGTCGACTTCAAATCTTGGCCTCGCTTCTTGAGCCACCAAGCTTTGCCATCCCTCAGTCGACAACAATCCCATCACGATGAAAAATACTATGTGTATTGAGCTCGAAGATTTCATTGTTCTCAACCTTTTTTCGATGAGAAAGTGCAACCTCGATCATGGCGGCTAGATTGGCCGACTGCAACGAAACGAGACCTGCCTCTTTTTAGAAAGCTGTTTGTGGAGAGCCGTTTTATTTTTCAAGCTTGATCGACAACCGCTGATTAATATCTTCGATGATACTATCGAGCTCAGCGATACTATCAATCACGTAATCAGCGCCTACCTGCTTGAATTGCTCTCGAATCATTTCCTTGCGTTTCTCTTTTTCAGAACTTGGTAACTGCCTGAGCTCTTCTTCTGTGAGACCCATGCTGTTTCCGGTTTCAGCAATACCTACAGTCCACGCACCCGCATTGACTCCAGCCTGCACACCAACTGCCGTATCATCCACGACAACCCATTGGCTTAGTGGATAAACATCGAGCATCTCGGCAGCACGAAAAATCATCCAGGGCGCTGGCCGACCAGCTCGTGCATCCTCCGCGCACAACACCACTTCAGGACGATATCCCTGCTTAGCAGCTTCAGCGCTCACGACCTCCATTAGCTCGCGTGTATATCCTGTCGATGACGCGATACGAATACCTCGTGCAGCTAATCGATCGACAACATCTACTGCCCCTGGGATCATGTTGGAATGTTTCGCGAGAACACTCTTCTGCAAGGGAATAAATTCAGCGTACAAACGATCGATATCTTCCTCGCTATGAGGTTTTCCGAAGGTAGATTGCCAAGCTTGCTTAACGCGGGGTAATTCGAGCACGGCTGCAATATGTGCTCGTTTGGCCATCCCCATCGGTGCGCGAGCTTCCTGTGTGGTCACAGGCACTCCCGCACGATGAAAGACTTCGATAAATACCTCAGCTGGTGCGAGGCTTCCGAAATCGATCGTGGTCCCAGCCCAATCCAGCATCACTCCCTTGATCTGCAAATCTTTTTTTGTCATCGATCTCACATTTCTTCTGAACAGTCTTGTATTACTTAGTGACTTACTAAACGTTAGCAACGAGTCGTTCATTTTGATCCTAATGACAACCGTTTCGCCAAAATCTCTCAGCAACACCGAAGGAGAGAGTCATACCCGAACCACCAAGACCTGTGCAGACATGCACATCGGTAAGGGGTTCACGTTGAAAGACGTAACCTTGATCAAGCTTTGCGTAGATCCCATGCCATCGCTGTACAATGTTCCAATTCGGTAACTGCAACCAGCGTCCTAATTCCCGCAGTATAAGATCATCGATGTAAGCACTATCGAAAGGTTCTATCTCGTGATCATACAGATGCGAATCACCGAGAATGATCTCCCCCAATTCATTTTGCGATGCCATGACATGAATGCCATAGCGATCCAGTTCGGGAGTCTCTTCAGCGATTCTCTTTTTAAGCTTTTCCAAGCTAGGACAGACTTGGAAATTTTTATAGTGCCGAAGTGTTAGGCCACTGGCCAGATGCATTCCGATTTTCCAGCTGCTTTGTTCAGGGGCGACTTTAAACATCTGTAGCTTGCAACGTCGCATGCCGGCTGATTGAAGCAAGTCAGGAAACAATGTTTCGAAATCAGCCCCCCCGCAAATGATCACCTTGTCGGCTTCAAGCACTTTACCATCTGCCAGCGTCACCTTTCCCGTCTCGGCCGCAATCGCCTGTCGACCAAAATGAAATTCGATCGGCAAGGTACCCGCTAACCAAGCAGGCAATTTGCGAATGGTTGCGGGGGGATTGACGCATAGCTCGGTTGAACTGAAAAGACCACCTAATAGTCCTTGAGGCTTGACAGCCGGAGTACGTGCTTGAATCGACTCTGGGGCTAGAAGCTCACAGCGATAGCCGAGTTGCGAACTCCGTTCGGCGAACTCTTGAATCACTCCCCACTCATCTTCGCGGTAAGCAACGTGTAGAGATCCGCATGGATTCACCCAAATACCGGACTCCCTTGCGACCTGCAGCCACAGTTCTCGACTTTCCAGGGCGACCTCCAGCGGTTCTCCCGGCATCTGACCAATCGGCCAAATCATCCCAAAATTTCGAACCGATGCACCGCACGCATTTTGGCTACGTTCAATAACCTGGACGCGATGGCCTCTTTTAGCGGCCGCCCATGCCTGCGCCTGTCCAAAAATGCCTCCCCCCACTACAATCACTTGCACGGGTAAATTCCTCTCTTAATCCCATAAAGGAAAGACAATCGAATCAAAACAACCTATCATGCAGATAGTCGAAACTTAACGGAATCATTAACCTAATTAGATCCGTAGCTTTTTGCTTTGAAAGTCCGCCCAAAGGCACACCGAATGAAACCATCATCCTCTCCGGGAATCGATCCGAAAAGATCCCCCATCCCGGCCAAATGGATTGTAGCACTGGTCGCAGTCGCTTTGGTGTACGCACTACTGCAACCGTGGGCAAATCGCCGTTTCGGTTGGAACTTACCTTCGCTGGGACAACTCACCAACTCGCAACCGGCAAACCAGGAAAGTGATTCCACTAAAGGTTTCGAAAACAAGTCGGTCAATAAAAATTCCTACAAGCCAGAAATCTCCAGCGAAGCCTCCCCCACTGACAACACTTCGAACACTGACGAACCGTCCATTGATGCTACGCGGTCCAGTCAGACAACATCTAAATCGCTAGAAACATCGTCCACTACTTTTCCAGATGCCTCCGATGAATTAGACAGCCCCTCGACACCAAGCCGTCCAAGCGATTCATTACCGCTTGATAAGGCGACGGCAAACAAATCGACGGCCGCTACTACTGGAACCACTCCTTCCCGCGATACAAAGTCCGGTAACGCATCTTCAACCAGTTCACCTCGTCCATCGAATTCATCGGGGCCCTTGGCAAATCGCGGCAATCAAAAACCGCAGCCGAACTCAGACTCTCCCTACGAACTCCTGAAATCGATTGGTTCTGAAGCGTATCTTAGTCAAGCAGGCTTGCGATACACTCGAGGAAGCGAGGATGGTCATCGCATTAAACATCTCGAACGACATCGAAGCGATATTCCTGATCGCCCGGGACGACATGGAGTTTTCAAGGGAGATTGGCAGCAGACGTTAAAGTGGATCGACGAAGCTTATTCGCGTTCAAAGAAGCCGGATCGCTTTACAAAGGTTCGACAAGAGGACTCACGAACCGTCATCGAAACGGAATTCAGTTCCACGATCGGATACATCGGTGGACGCGATGGATCGCGGGCCGGTAACCCTTCTACCAGACGATTGAGATTGGTAGTGGAGGGAGATCGATTTATTACAGCGTTTCCTTTTTGAGGATCCGGTCACAAGGCATTGCGACTAGGTAGAACACAGTATGTCCGAATCCCCCGTTTATGTTGGTAACTGTCCGGTTTGCTCGGATGGCCTTTGCAAGATTCGCATTTGCCGAGACCAGATCGGTCCTTTGCCGATTGTCCTGTGCGATGAATGCGAAGCGTACTGGTTTTCGCCTGATATATCGCAGCCTCCTCGTTTCTTAGAAGCAGAAACGGGACGTGTCGGAGAGTTTTCCTGCAGTGCTTGGGACGACAATGCCCAATGGGCCACCTCCGAAGAGGTGGCCAAAATGGGCTGGGAACGAGCTCTTCAGTGGGCAATTACGACCGAATCCTTAAAATCCCCACCAAATTCATCCCCTTAGATTACACTGGAATTTCTACGGCTTGAGACCCGTCCCTCCCAAAAGGTTCAAAGCCGTGTGAAAAAGCTCTCTCTCATCATTCAGCCACAAAATTAAACCAACGAGAATGCTCAATTACTAAGCCGAATCTTGGCCCCACCGAACAAACCACAGACCTTCGACTATGAATCATTCTGCGACCTACACGTATTCACTTTCTCTGTTGCTCTTGTGCTCGCTTCTCCTCACATCGGAAGTCGCTAGGGGGCAAGAACCTGCAAGCAACCAGCCCGCTAAAACCGATGCTGCTCCAGCAATTCGCGCTGGGCACTCAATGCATGGCGAGGCTTTTAACGAAGGACCGCGCTCGGCAGCCTACTTGATGGCCGGAATGGGTAAAGTCGATTTCCCCATAACAACCGCCAGCCCAATGGCCCAACGATTTTTTAACCAAGGCATCGCTCAGCTTCATGGTTTTTGGTATTTCGAAGCGGAACGCTCTTTTCGACAAGCTTCAGCGATAGATCCTGCTTGTGCGATGAATTATTGGGGCATGGCTTTAGCCAACACCAACAATCGTGGACGCGCACAGAAACTTATCGAAGAAGCAAAAAAACGAAGAAGCCAAGCTTCTCCCCGTGAAGCCCGATACATCGATACACTAGGCAAATACCTAGATGACGAAAGTGCAAAAGAAGAAAAGAATCGCCGCAAGCCTCAACAGCGCGCCAAGGATTACTTGCGAGACCTCGAGGATATATCTCTCGAGTTTCCTAATGACGTCGAAGCCAAGGCGCTCATCGCCTTAAAGCTTTGGGAATCTGAACGCGAAGAGGTCTCGATCACCAGCCATTTGGCTGTTGATACCTTACTGGATGACATTTTTCGCGCTAACCCTATGCATCCTGCCCATCACTATCGCATCCACCTTTGGGATGGAAGAAAACCTGCCAGGGCATTGGATTCAGCCGCGAAAGCAGGGCCAAGCTCACCTGGTATTGCCCATATGTGGCACATGCCGGGCCATACCTACTCTCGCCTTCATCGCTATCACGATGCAGTCTATCAGCAAGAAGCATCGGCTCGTGTCGATCATGCCCATATGATGCGCGATCGGATCTTACCTGATCAGATTCATAATTTCGCGCACAACAACGAATGGCTCATTGGCAATATGATCTTTATCGGGCGAGTCAATGATGCTTTGAGTCTCGCCAAGAATATGATCTCACTTCCGCGTCATCCTCGGTACAACAACCTAGGTGGTGGTGGCAGCTCGGGTAATGGCCGCCGAAGATTATTCAACACTTTGGATGAATATCGACTTTGGAATCAGGCCTTGGAATTGGCCGATACGATCTACCTGGAAAACGATAACTCCTTTGATGAGCAACTGCGCAACTTGCGACTACTTGGTGTAGCTCGGGTTCAAAGTGGTAGAGTCGTTGAGGCCGATGCAACCCTGGAATCACTTCAGCAGATGCGTCAGCCGCGCGAAATTGAATTCCAGCAATTATCCGAAGAACCACCCGCGCCAGCAGCCTGGGACGTTACTCAAGACTGGCAGAAAAAACTCAAAGAAGAATCAGAAAAGAAACGACAACAACAAGTAGCTCGCAAAGGTGTTGTTGAACAGGAACGAAATAAAATCGATCAAGCGATCGCACTGATCCAAGCCCATAAGAAAGCCATTATCAATGACTTCGCAGGAGCGCTGGAACAGCTTCGAAAAGCAGGTGACTACAATCGACTTCAGGAATATGAGTGGATGCTTGCCGCTGGGAACCGCGATGAAGCTCTTAATAAGATTGACTCGCATGTTAAGGATCATCCTGGTGAAATCCTTCCGCTGTCTGTAGCGGTTTGGCTTTATTACCAAGCGGCTAATAAAGATAAAGCCAAAGAAAACTTCGAGACTTTACGCGGTTTAGCGCACTCGGCCAACCTAGAAACACCAATACTGGCTCGCCTCGTCCCCATCGCAGAGGAATTTGGCTTTGGGAAAAATTGGCCCAAGCCTTATCAACCAGCGTCTGATATTGGCGAGCGTCCAGCTCTTGATTTACTAGGCCCGATGCAATGGTCTCCCTATGAAGCGCCCGACTGGATGGTACAAACCAGTTCAGGAGAAGTGCTCAGCAGCAAGCAGATGTTAGGAAAGCCAGTTGTCGTTCTCTTTTATCTTGGTTTTGGCTGTCTTCACTGCGTTGAACAACTCCATAAGTTCGAGCCTAAGCTTGCAGAGTTTCAAAAGGCAGGTATCGAAGTGATCGCTATCAGTACTGAAACGCTCGCATCGCTGCAGCAAGGAATCACCAATCTAGAAAAGCCATTACAACTGCGACTTAATTCCGATCCCCAATTGAGAATGTTCCAAGCATTTCGCTGCTTCGATGACTTTGAGCAACTTCCACTGCATGGTACCTTTGCGATCAGTCCAGAAGGCAAAGTCCTTTGGCAAGATATCGGTCACGAACCATTTATGGATCCCGACTTTGTCCTTCGTGAGTTCCAGCGACAATTAAAAATTCAACGCTAGCTGAGCATTTATGTTATGCCCGCTAAACGCTTTTCGAGTCAGCAAATAAATTCACTCTCGGCGCGTGTGCCTGCCCGAAGGCTTGCCGATGTATCCAGTGAGGTTCGAGAAGTACTCGCTGAAGGTTTACTGGAAACCAAAAACCTGACCGAATGGCTAGCCGTCGATCGGCCTCATCTTGCTACCTGCGTCTTTTCAAGATTTTCGCATTGCGATTGGTGGCCTGAACTAAGAAAAGAAATTAAGGCTTCTAGCCATTTATCAGCTCTTAAGTTCAGCCTGTGGATTGGTCAAAGGTTAGCCACTTTCGTTCATCCCCAAGATGATTTATGGCAGACCTTAGCGAAGCATCCGAGCGATGTGGTGCGCGAATGGGCTGCATGTATCGTTGGTTATCGCAGCGATCTAACTTTGAAAGAGAAAATGATTCGGATCCGCCCGATGGCGGATGATCCGAATGCGGGACTGCGGGAAGTCGCCTGGATGGCTCTGCGAGGTGATGTAGCTCGCGATCCCACTAAGAGCATTAAGCCTCTTCTTGCTTGGACCACTGAAAAAAGCGACCGTTTGCGCCGATACAGCAGTGAGATCACCCGACCTTGTGGAGTTTGGTGCGCTCACATCGGTCTCTTGAAAAGCAAGCCTGAAATAGGTCTTCCTATTCTTGAAAAGCTCAAGATGGACTCGTCAAAGTACGTTCGAGATTCGGTGGCCAATTGGCTTAATGATGCCAGTAAGACCCAGCCTGACTTTGTCTTAGAAGTAACCGCTCGGTGGAAAAAGGAATGCCAATCCCCGAACACGGATAAGATTATCTTGCGAGCGTTGCGAACGATACGCAATCAAAAAGATCTGTGAACAACGATGCCAACCTGACCGCTAGTTAGTAGGTGGCAACTCTTCTTGTCGTCCTAGAAGACTCGCGACTCGTCGAACGGCCAAGTCGAGGGATTTAACGGCCATCTTATAATTCATGTGACCAGAAATCTCTGGTTGAATTTCGACAAACAGACGAAGAGCTCCCTTCAATTTGCTGAACTTTTTGTTGGCCAGCTTTAGGTAGTTTTCACTGTCACCCGCATCGAGCGAAGGGCCTAGGGCGAGCATAAAGTCATACAATTCTCGATGTACTTCGGCCAGCTCTTCATCCTCGCTCGCCTCGTCACTATGCTTCAAAAACGTCCGTACCATCCAGATATGGCTGATCTGGCGGTCAATTTCCTGCATCAGCTGTTGGGAGGATTCTGTATCCGACACGTATAGTTCTCCGAAGCTCAATATCCACTAGCCACGAATTTAAGGTATGTTATTTAGTGGTTTCTCTCAACCCGCTTCGTCCCTTTGTTTTCATAAGTTCGAGAGCACGATGCTGAACGACCAGCAGGTTTTTCTAATCGCCCAGGGGCAGCAGTCGCAACATCGCTGGCGACGTAGCTTAAAAAAGGCCGATGCCTCCCTGAGCGAGGAAACGGTGAACGATATTGAGACCGGAATAACGCTAGGTCGAAACCAAGCCACCTGGAACGTCCCTTGGGATGACCGCATCTCCCGTCGACATGCCGAACTGCGATGGACGCCTCAAGGTTTACTGGTCAAAAAACACTCGGAGGGTCGCAATCCAATTTTTTTCCAAGGAACAAAACGCGACGAGTTCTATGTCCAGGTAGGCGAGCATTTTGTTATTGGTCAAACTACCTTTACCATGGTTCGGCAACAAGCCAAGATTCAAAGTGGGCAGCAGCCTGCAGTCACCGAACATGCATTCACGCAAGAGCAATTGCGTCAGAGTCGTTATCGCGACTCAGCCAGTCGATTGGAATCTTTAAGCCGCTTGCCCGAAATCATCTCTGTGAGCAATAGTGATGAAGAGCTCTGCCTGAGACTGGTCAATCTGCTGTTGCATTCGATCTCTCGATCGAATTGGGTCGCTCTAGTTGCAGCGAAGAAAGTCACCAAGCTAGATGCTTCGCAAACACCCACAACTCCATCCACCGTAAACAAAAGAACCTTGGATCGCGATATCGAAATCATGCATTGGGATGCGCGTGTTCTCACGGGTCACGACTTTAATCCCAGTGGTCAATTGATTCAGCGGGCTATGACGACCCAGCAAAGTATTTTACATGTCTGGCAGCAAAGCAGCGATTCGGCGAATGCGTCGAATTCATCCGCAGCATTTCCGATCACCGATGCGTATACGCAAAGCGAGAATATTGACTGGGCATTCTGCGTACCCTTGCCCCATAATGACTCGCGCGATTGGGCCATTTATGTTGCAGGCAATTTTGATGATCTCGCCAGACCGGCGCCGAATGCGGAATCGATGGAATCCGTTATCGCTGGCGAATTACAGGATGATCTGAAATTCACCGAGCTATTGGCTACGACTCTTGGCTCTCTCCGAATGAATCGCGTCTTGCATCAACGTCAACAAAGCTTGCGTCCTTTCTTTTCTCCCGTAGTTTTAAACGCGTTAGCACAGAGCGATCCAGAGCAAGTACTTGAACCTCGCGAAGCGGACGTCTCTGTTTTGTTCTGCGACCTTCGTGGTTTTTCGCAGCGCAGCGAGGAATCGGCTGACCGGCTACTGGAACTCCTTCAGCGTGTCAGCAACGCATTAGGGGTTACGACCAATCAAATCTTGCGGCAAGGAGGAGTCGTTGGTGATTTCCATGGCGATGCCGCGATGGGATTCTGGGGTTGGCCACTGGGTGACCCATCCTCTTCTGTTCAAAAGGCGTGCCAAGCAGCACTCGCGATCCGCTCCGAGTTTCTCACGGCTAGCCGACAGCAAGGTCATGCGTTAGCTGATTTCCGTGTCGGAATTGGAATCGCTTCAGGCCGAGCCGTGGCTGGTAGGATAGGAACAACAGATCAAGTGAAGGTCACCGTTTTTGGACCTGTTGTCAATCTCGCTTCACGCCTAGAAAGTCTCACCAAGTATTTTCAAGCTCCTATTGTGATCGATGAAAATACTGCGAGACTTGCCAAACAGTTACTCTCGCCTCAGGACGCCCGAGTCCGACGACTGGCAAGAGTTCTACCAGTAGGATTAACTCAACCGGTATGGATTCATGAATTACTGCCTGGCTTCGGAAGCGACTGTCCCTTGAGCGATGAGCATTTGATCTTGTTCGAACAAGCTGTGGAGCTATTTCAGCAAGGCCGCTGGAACGAAGCCTTCCGACAACTCCATCATGTACCAGCTGAAGATGAAGTAAAAGACTTCCTAACTGTTTACATCGCCAGCCACTCACGCAGTGCACCGCTGGACTGGCAAGGCTTTATCAAAATGAACTCGAAGTAGACTCTTGCCGTTTCTCGCGATATTTTCTCAGTGCCGAGAACTGCAAAGAAAGCGTGTCTCGCATCGACTCAAAGACACTACGCCAATCTCGGGACTGCCGTTGCCGGAAGAGCAAATGATTGGCGTACCATGGCGTTTGATGTCCTTCGAGCCTCCAGCGCCACTCGGGTACATAACTCAAACCCAACCAGACAGGCACTCCCAATGCTCCTGCGACATGAGCGACCGATGAATCGACACTGATCAATAAATCCACATGATGCAAGATCGCTGCTGTATCCATGAAGGCACCATGCTGCTTATCCATGTCACCTTCGATTACCATCACTGGATCATTACCTTTCCAGTCCGAGAGCTGCGCAGCAGTCGCTCCCATCTGCAAGCTGATCCAGTGCACGCCACGGACCTGCCCCAAAGGTTGCAAAGCACTGAAGGGTACACTGCGAAAAGCATCTGCGGAGTACTGACGATTACCTTGCCAAGCTAAAGCAATCCGAGGTCGATCAGGAAATTGCGATAAATGCTTTCCCCAAAGATCGATGAGGTTCTGCGGGACACTCAGGTAGGGACCTTGCTTAGGTATAGCTTCAAAACTTGGAAGCAAGTGTGCAGCGGCATCGATGAAGGATGCTTGGTAATCCACCTTAGACAACGGCACCTGCGGTTGCGTAACAAGCTGATCAATACCATTGCAAGACTTTAATAGTGGCACCAGGGCTGGCTGACACTGAACAATGGTGCGAGCCCCTCGATCCTTTAACCATTTAGCTACTCGGATAAACTGAACGGTATCGCCGAGACCTTGTTCGGGATATAGAAAAAACGTTTTGCCTTTAGGATCCTCACCTTGCCAGATGGGTGCGGGAAATGAAGGGCGATTCAAATCGCCAACATCCCAGCGTTTAGCATAATTAGGCCATCCTTCCGCATAATTTCCTTGCAGCAGTTGAATGATTCCGGTGTTACGAATCAATTCGGCATCGGCAGGCCCATACTGAAGAGCCTGTCGATAACACTCTTGGCCTAAGTCAATTCTTCCTTCCCAGATATGCAAAGTGCCGCGATTTTTGTGCGCGTTAACGTAATCAGGCTTTTGCGTCAGAGCTTGCTGAAATGCGATCTCGGCAGCCTCTGGTTGTCCTGCTTGTCGCAATGAGTTACCTAGATTATTCCAGGCGACAGGAAACTGCGGCTTGATCTTGATCGCTTCTTGATAAGCGGCGATAGAATCCTGGAACTGTTGTCGGTCATAAAACAGTATCCCCAAGTAGCAATAAGCATTTGCATTACTGGGCTCAGCCGCAAGCGCCTGTCGATAGAGGGCTTCGGCTTGATCGAGCTTCTTCTGCTGGTGGAGTGCCCAGCCTTGATTGAGCCATTGTGCGGGAGTTGTCATAGCGCGAGTATTGCCAGTGCGGTGCGAAGAGAGAAGACCAAGCGGTATCGAACTGAATGTCCCTTGTATTTTATTCGGCAGCGTGTGACGAATCGGATCGATCTTAAAACAAAAAAAGGGGAGTAAGCCGTCAAGCTTATTCCCCTTTTTACTGTGAAAGAGTTTATGTGACTCTTGCTCAATCTTTATTAGGTCTTAATCCAGGAAGCCCACCAACTCTTGCGAACGGCTTGGCTGTTGCAACTTGCGTACTGCCTTAGCTTCGATCTGCCGGATACGCTCGCGAGTCACTTTGAAAATATGCCCCACTTCTTCGAGCGTATAGCTGTAACCGTCACCGAGACCGTAACGTAGTTTGATGATTTCGCGTTCACGATAGCTGAGCGTCTTGAGGACGCGGCCGATGCGATCGCGGAGCATCTCCTGGGCGGCACCGATTGCTGGGCTTTCAGCCGTTCCATCGGGTAGAAGATCACCGAACTGACTATCTTCGCTATTACCAACCGGTCGATCTAGACTGATCGGATAACGATTCATAGCCAGAACACGTCGCGCTTCTTCAAGCGTTGTTTCAGCTCGACGAGCCGTTTCTTCTAGCGTTGGTTCACGACCAAGTTCCTGCAATAGTTGACGTGATACGTTGCGAACCCGCGACATAGTTTCAACCATGTGAACGGGAATGCGAATGGTGCGGCTTTGATCCGCAACTGCTCGCGTGATAGCTTGACGAATCCACCAAGTCGCATAGGTGCAGAACTTAAATCCGCGACGATATTCGAACTTATCAACAGCTCGCATCAGACCGGCATTACCTTCTTGAATGAGATCCAAGAAGCTTAAACCGCGATTGCGATACTTTTTGGCGATCGAAACAACCAATCGCAAGTTACCTTCCGAAAGCTGCTTCTTCGCTCGTTGATACTCCGAATAAACTTGGCGGACCAAGTTGATACGATTTCGTAAGCTACGAGGTGTTTCCTGAGTGTGAATCAAGACCTGCCTGTACTCTCGCAACATTTCAGCTCGCACCGATGGTGGAGCTTTATCATGTTGCAATCGTTTCAGTTCTACTTGGAGATCATCGAGTCTTCTGCTGAGTTTAATCAGCGGCTCGATCAACAATTCAATTCGCTGCGTTCGCAGGCCGAGTTCTTCGACCAGACGAACAGCCTTACGGCGACGGCGCGAAAGACTTTGCCAAGCTTCCTGACGTTTCTTCATCGGGGTTGAACGGCTCAAAGCGGTTTTGTAATCGCGACGAGATTTCTTTAGTAGAACCTCTAGCGATTTGAGATTGTGGGGCATACGTCCCAAAATCTGATCCTTTTCGAGTCGGTCGGTTACCGAAACCTGAACCGTGCGATCAAAAGGCAACTCGTTGTTATGCACTCGCTTTAAGATTTTAAATGCGTGCTGCATTACGTAATCGCACTCAAGCATCTTGGTGCGAAAGCGTCTTCGAGTTACTTCGATCGTTTTGGCAAGTCGGATTTCCTCTTGTCGCGTCAGCAACGGGATTTCACCCATTTGGGTCAAATACATCCGAACCGGGTCATCTGACCAAGTTTCAGCTTCATCTACGCCAGCCAGCAAATCTTCTTCACTGTCCAGCTGCACCTCACCTTCAGCAGCAACTTCCTCAACGGTGAGGTCATCCGCTACTTCTTCGGCATCATCTAATGAGAGTTTAAGACCCTCAATTTCCACGGCGCTACTTGCGACATCGTCTTCGAAATCGTCCAACAGTTCGTCGAACAAGGCCAATGCTCCTAATACGCCGAGAGACCAATAGTGGTCGGCAGGAAAGAATTGCAGGCAACTTCATTGAGATCTCAAGAAGATCTTCTCCGAACAATGGTTGCTCTGTATTCTACCACCTGCGATCCAACCGTCGGACCTCCGTGAATAAATAGTAAATCTTTACTTCTACAACGTTTGTAGGAATCAAGAAAACTAGCAAGCCAACATGTCGATGGTAAACGAACCGGCAGCCATCTGACCTAGATATCTCGGCAGAGTTTGCGGGTTGTACAACAAGTTGTCGCGGCTTCCTTTATTCCGAAAATTTTGGTCGTCCCTGAGAATGCTGGAACGGAAGAACAATCGATAGTGTGCTTCGCTCCTCAAAAATGAGGAACCAATCCAACTACGATCAAACCCCCTGACGCTCCAACAATCCTTGGAATGCCCTACAAATCATCACCGCCTCATGCCGTCAGATTTGCAACTTAAGGAAAAAACGTGCCAAGTCTCAGCAGTAATTCAGAAGGGAGGTCAGCAGCCGCGATTTTATGGATGGGAATCTACCCGCCAGCGTATAATGGCTGGAACACTTTAGTATTTGGCTAACCCGAGCAACCTTTTGAACACCGCCCCAAGTTGAGAACTTGTGACGCACATTTTCGAACCCCAAGTTTTCGGCTGCCCTTCCATAGATGCCGGACTTCTTCACATCATTTGTTGGTTACAATAAATCATGTGAAGATGTCTGCTATAATTTTAACTTCCCGAAAGCGCCGGTCTAGTCAATTCCCACTCAAGTTGGAACCTTTTCGGCCCTCTTTTCAGGTCCCTTTTTAGCCCTAGCTACCGTATGTCCAAAACCTATCTTCTCCCCTGTAAGTGCGGTAATAAAATTAGTGTTTTCGCTAGCCAAGCTGGAGACACGCTGCAGTGCGCAAACTGCAACAGCACACTCGCAATCCCAACTCTGCGAGAACTGGCCAAACTCGAGGTCCTGGAAAGTTCCACCCGACCTGCGACAGATCGCCGCGAGCACAGCCGAAACAGTTGGAGCGGTTTTCGTGGGATCGCCGTAGCGCTGTTAATCGCCATGGCTTGTGGCTTCTTTGCCTATTCCGGCCTCTACGCCTACGGACGCATGGGTATCGACACTCGCGGCTCGGCTGAAGCTGAACTGGCCGCTAGCGAGAAACTACTAGGTACCATGAGCGCCCCGGAACTGATGGGAGCTTGGCAAGACTACACCCGGTTTGGCTTGGGCTATAAAAACCGACCAGGTTTCTATATGGCTCAGAAAAACGCTAAAGCGATCGAGTGGTACATCATCACCTATGCCGTAACCGGAGCGATAGCCGCAGCTCTTGCACTGCTCATCGGATTAACGGGACGAAAAAACCAAACCGCTTAGACACTTCCTCGAAGGCAATCGTGCAAGCCTTAGATGATTGCAGCCTGTTCTCGCTCCGGCACACTCGCTGGAGTTACGCCCGGCTATTTAAAAACAGGCTTTCCGGAGAGACTCTGTGAAATCAAGTTAGATCTTCTGCATGGACCCGTCTGGAATCGCGAAGAGCAAGCAAGTCGCGAACCCTTATCACGGACACTTAAGATACTAACTTCGCTTGAGAATATAAACGACATCCTCAACAGTGGGATCGATCTCGATCGGAGCGTCGATGCGATACCGGAAGTCGTAAACCGCTTCAATCTTCCACTGAGGTACCTTTGCTAACAATTGATCAAATTGCTTCGCTGTGTACGACCTCAGCACCAACTCATCGTTGATCCTGAATTGCGATGTAGGACTGTAAACGTCAAACCGCATCCCAAATCGCTCGATGCGTTTCTTCAAATCGCGACTCAAAGGCCACATATGCGTATTGACCGATAGGCTTCCCCGTCGAGCATTCCAAGATTCCGTATCGGTTGGAATTCCTTCCGTAGGGGTCAAATGCAATCCCAGTGCATAGATGCCACCTGGGCGGATCGCCTCAGCCATACACGTAAGATGCGCGGCAGCCTGCTTTTCAGTCAACAAATGCCTGAAGCTATTAATCGTATTGAACGCAGCATCGTAGGGGCGACTCACTTTGAAATCGCACATATCGCCAACCCAAATATCCCCTTTGAGCCCATTGCGAACCAAGCGTTCGTTACAATAGGCTACCGCTTTGGGATTTAAATCCAGGCCGCCGATCGCATATCCTGCCTTTGCAAAGCGATAAAGCAATCGCCCGGTACCGCAAGCAGGCTCAAAGAGCCGCTTGGTCTTGCCCGGTACATGCTTGGCAAAACAAGCCCTGAGAAAATGATATTCGGCAGACCAATCGGCCCCGAACACCAAGTCGTAATACACAGGATAGTCGTAAATATTTCCTTCGATGATTTCCATAACTCCATGGTTTATCGTTCGGCGACGATTCCCGCAACTAGACACCCAACAAGAAAGAAAAAAAGTACGTGAGCCAAACACCCGCTCCATCGGACCTCAGCGAACAACAACTGATTACCCTACGCGATTCTGTACTTGGCCAAATGCAATTCTGCCGGCAATATTCGCTATCGCTGCTGCAGGATATCGAACCTGAGCTTTGGTATATCGCACCGCCAGGTTGCCCCTCCAGCATCGCATGGCAAGCCGGCCACCTCGCCTTCTCACAGTATGGACTAATGCTTTTTCGCCAACGTGGTCGCCAAGAGGGTGATATGGATCTCGTACCAGGTTGGTTCCGCAAACAGTTCGGACGCGGTACCGCTGCCGCTCCCGACAATCTCTCAACACACTTAGAACCCGCTGAACTACTAGCCATCATGCAGCGCATCCATGAAACCGCCTGCCGCGAAGTCGCCCAGCTGCCAATTACCCAGTTCTCTGAACCAACCGATATGCCCTATGCGGTCTATCCACAAAAAATCGGCGCCTTGATGTTTTGCCCGATCCATGAATCGCTTCACTCCGGCCAAATCGGATTGATCCGTAGGTTGCTCGGCAAAAATCCGATTCGATAAACCTATCCTGTAAAATAAGAGAATAGCGGACCGCAAACATGCTCGATTTTGTCGCTATCGATTTTGAAACCGCCAACAATCGACCCGACTCGGCTTGCCAATTCGCTTTGGTCGCCATCGAGCAAGGAGAAATAACTCACCAGAAAAGCTGGCTGGTCCGTCCGCCGCGAATGTATTTTTCACCCCACAACATCGCCGTTCATGGCATCACACCAGAGGATGTTGTCGATCAACCCAACTTTGCTGAAGTATGGAACGACTGCCGAGATTTTCTCGAAGGAAAAATCATCGTCGCGCACAACGCTCGCTTTGATCTCGGTGTACTGACCAATACACTCGCCGCCTACGACATCGCGATTCCTCGAATCGATTTTGCTTGCACACGTCTGATCGCGCAGCGCTGTTGGCCCGGTCATACCAGCTACGGCTTGGCCGCATTAGCCGAACGATTTCAAATTGCCTTCCAACATCATGACGCTCTGGAAGATTCGCGAACCTGCGCCAAAATCGCTTTGCTCGCAGGGCAAGAAACAGAGGCAAACAACTTCGAAACTCTGGAAAGAAAACTTTTCATCACGCGCGGAGTCGTCTCGCTTGGTACCATCTCCAACCCCAAAACCATTAAAAGATCGCGATCTCAATGGCCCGTCGTCAACCGACCTGAAATATCCTACGGTCCATCCGGTATTCCCGGCCGGTCCTCCAAGGTCCAAGTGCAACTAGATAGCCAGCGCATCCATTCTCTTGCCGGAGAAGATAAGCCTCTTCAGGGAAGAACCATTTTCTTCACGGGAAAACTCCTCAGCCTAAGCCGCAAAGAAGCCATGCAGCTAGCCATCAGCCTTGGTGCAACTTGCGAAGATGCGATTACGGCTGCTACCGACTATGTGGTCATGGGACAGCCTGACGAACAAGAAGCCGATTCGAAAGCCGCCTCGGAACTCGCCAAAGTAGCCACGTTGAGCACGCAGCGCGATAAGCCAATACGATTGCTCAGCGAACGTCAATTCGTACAACTGCTACCCGGAGGACTAGCCACTATGGAAATCCAAGTTCGCAGTCGACGACGCTGATAACATTCACTCACGGCTTGATCAAATCATCCAGCCCATTTACAACCGTGCTCGTCATCACAAATCTTAGAACAGAATATTCTCACAATACGAGGAGATCGATCGATGGGACAATTTGGAAAAATAATCGCTGATGCCGCTGTACTCGGTCCACGCTACGCCAATCGCCTCTGCAAAGATATCCCAGCGAATATCTTCGGCTGCTTAGCCAAAACCAGCGACGGAACCATCGACTCCAATCATCCAGCCTTTGTCATCGGCCACCTTTGTCTTTATCCAGCCAAGGTCCTCGAACTTCTTAAACTACCTAACGACTCGATTCGAGCATCCGATCATTACCAAAAACTTTTTTCCAAGGATGCCAAGTGCGTCGACGATAGCGATTGCCAACTCTACCCAGCTAAAGAAGAACTAATGACAAACTTCGATCGTGCGTATCAAACCGCCTTCGAAGCGCTGCACCAAATCGATGACCAACTCCTGCTCAGCGAAAACCCCGTTGACTCTCCCATCAAATCATTTGTACCTACGCTTGGCGCCCTTGTTGGCTTTTATCTCGGTGGCCATGTCATGAGCCACTGCGGACAAATCAGCGCCTGGCGCCGAATGCTGAAACTCCCACCAGCCTAAGCGATCAGTGTCGCTAGACTGATATCCCATTCAGCGAAGAATTAGAAACCACGCAGTAAGATTGAATCGTTGCCTTGCTATCGCTCTATTAATGGTTCTTTCTTGCGGTAAAAGCCGTAGCAAGGCTCAAGCTAGCTCGGAGGGTTTCAGGATCCACCATTCCATAGTGGCCCCGAATAGAGACTCCGAATAGAGATATTACACTCCAATGTCTTACCATCTTTTCGGTAGAGCATTGTAACGAATGCACGCCATCATTCGCGTCCAATTGCCCTGTGCGAATTTTAGCGCGCTATTGTGCGTGATTGCCAGTTCATTTTGATCTTTCACATATCGACTGGACCAGTGAATCACGACTCAGAAAGATTATTGATCTCGCAAATCCCGAAGCCTCGATGACAGACTTAATCTTTCCTAGATTGCCATACGGCTGAAGAATCACGATTATTCGCCATGCTTTTGACCAGCCAATGATTCCCCATTGGCGATCGTGACTGAATCCCTCAGCATCCCCGTCGGATAAACAGGTAAAACCGTATGCATCCTCATGCATTCGGACGGCATGTCATTTGCTCCACACATCACTCATTATCGATCACCGGGGCGCTACGATAGATAACAGTAGTGGAACATCTACTTGTTCCCTTCGACCAGTTGAACTGCAATCCCTCCGGTGTTCGCTGAATGATGCGACGAACTCAAAGGAGGGTTAAACCAATGCTTCGAAAACGTTTTTTCCAACGATCCGTGATTGCTTGGTTTCCATGTATGGTCTTCGTATCTGCTATGACAATCATGGAAAGTGTCGAAGCGCAGGAGTCAACGACCATTCGCGATAAAAATAAATCCGCATCACTTGAGCAACAACGCGAAAAACCATCACCAAAGAATGATAAGCTACAAGAACAGGAAAAAGAGAAGCCTACTCCACAGCCCAAGCGAAGCCTTGAGCCTCCCCAAAAGAAGTTAAGCCAACCTCCTCTGAGGGGCGAGCCGAGGAATCCACCAACTCGCGTACAACCTCCTCTTCGGCAACCTGACTCCAAACCAAAGTTACCGCAACCCAGACCACAACCACCTGGGAATCTTCCGCCTGGCATGCGTTGGGAGTTTCCACAATTGGGAATTCCGCCATCACAAGCACACGATACAGGTAGTGTTTACGGCGACTCATTGCGAATTGCGACTTGCAATACTCGCCTAACCTCACCCGTTTTTAACAAGGAATTTTTTGACAGCGAACAATCAGACAAGGATACAAACCTAATTGCCGATCGTATTATCGAAATGGCAAACAAGGAACAAGCGTTTGACATTATCGCACTGAACGAAGTCTGGGATGAGGATTCCAAAAAAACGCTTGTTACCCGACTTTCGCCTCTCTTTCCCTACTACGTAAAAAAGTTTGATGAAGGGAATGATGTCTATGGAACTGATTTAACCATTCCGAAATTTGAAGATAGTGGCTTGATGTTGTTCAGTCGCTTCCCAATGGAAACTTTCCGTGCTGGTTTTCCAGCGAAGCCGCGAACATCTGCTTTCCGTTGTTTCTCTGAGAGTTCCGATATCGATAAGATGGCTGCGAAGGGAGCTGGTGTTGTTGTTATTCGCAATCCCGCTTCCCATCGACTTTATATTGTCGCATTCACTCATTTGCAGGATAAAGACGAAGCGGTTCGCGTATCACAAATGAAAGAGATTGAGCAGATGATTCGTCAGATCCGTCAACTCAATCCTGAAACAACTCGCGGCGAAGTATTTGTCATGGGAGATCTTAACATCGCAGGATGTAGTCCGGATGATGAAAAGCCCCTGCAGTACAATCCGACAGAACCAGGCCAACAGGAATGGAGAAAGTTTTTTTGGACCAAGAGCAGTTACTTTGCATTTCCCCTTTATGACTCATGGGCATGGACGACATCGGCCTTTGACCGTGGATTCACTTCTCCTGGAGGTGGATCGCGTCTCGATTATATTATTCACGAATTCGAGCCTGGACATGAGGCCCTTGCCGTACAGCATATTCACTACACCTTAACGAAAACCAACAGTGACCATGGAGCATTGGTTGCAGATCTGAATCGTCCTGCACCATTTTGCAATCCTCGTTTGGCTCGTCGTCCAGATCTCGAACCTAAGTTCGCAAATGAGTCTTGGGATTGGGAAGTACCGGGCAAACCACCACAAGTTGCCTTTCATGGTTCACTTAGATATCCAGGATCGATGCAGTGGTATCGATTTGAAGGAAAAGGAACATACAGTTTTGCGATACCTGTTGATCTTTATAACGAGGGGTTGAGACTTACGCTCTATCAGAAAGATGATATGACCACCCCAATTGATGTCTACAAAGAAGAGACGACTGTCAAACTGATGGGGGCAGATCCGCCCGTGGAGTATTGGGTTGGTAAATATCACATTCCGTCCGCTCCCTTTTTTGTTCGTGTCAGCAACCCGATGAACCGCTCTTGGTACGGCAACTATTCGATGGCCGTGCATCGGCACAAAGGAAAGAGCATGGAAGATGCGATCACCCTATTTCCCGGGGAAGAGGCCATGGATCCACATCCCCCCACTTCGCAACCTCTGAACCCAGAAGATCAGATTTGGTTCGAGCTTTATACGGACAAGGCTCATAGTGGTGAGGCCCAAGATCTCGAGTTTTTCGTTAAGTCGAATCCTAGCGGTAAACCGTTGGAGTTAACCCTTCTTGATAGCACTGGCCTGAAAGAAATTGCCAAAGCGTCGGGAGATCAACCTTCATTCACGCGACAAGAGAAAAAAGATGCGAAATGGTACCTCACGTTAAAACGAAAGGATTATTCGCAAACTGGTATGACCGTTGCGTGGACTACCAATCTGACTTGGCTCATCGGTTTACAACTTCCAGGCACTTGGCCACTTAAACTGGTTTGCGGAGATGAAACCAGTGGTGATGCATTGGGATCTGATGAAATCGACTTCTACATCGATGTCGATGGGATCCCCTATTTCTCCGATAACTTTGGGGATTTCGATTCCGATGAGCATCGGAATCTTGAGGGCTTGGTCCTGCCGGTTGCTTTTGTCAAATCAATGCGATTGCGAATCAGTGAAAATGACAACTTCGACGACAAAGCCTGGAACGAATGCACTGTGTGGGGATTAGATCCAAAGACGCCAACAGGCCTCCGCCGAAGCGCTGACCTATTACCCGCAGATGGCAACTATGAGTTTCGCTATAACTTCACTCATGGGCTCAATAAAAAGCAACCTTAGATGAACTGTGAGAATCGGTTAGCCCCTGAGCCACAACCACCTTAGTCTACTAAGGCTCCATCGGTTATCGAAATTAATGCTTCATCTTTATCAATTACCAATAAGACCTAGTCAAACAGAGCACCACTGCTTTCCAAGTACATAAGCAATTGCAAAAGTTGGCTCATCGACGTCAAACTTGCAGTGAAGCATTTACATTTAACGTTCACTGGATTTCAGAAAACCCAAAGTACGAAAGACACGAGACGATTTCTTATCGGGTGAGACGATAGACTCCAACTGCTAGCAGTCTCATCCAACCGAGAGCTTTAATGCCCCCTTTTACTCTGAACCTTTTAGAAGAATCCTCTTCCTTAAGAGCAGCCACGAGGAGAACGAGTTAGGACTACTCCATCGACTTGATCTGCGGCCGTTTATAAGGACTTCAGAAACGCGTCCAAATCGGCTAACTGCTGTGCCGAAAGGTCATTGATCAAGCCTTCTGGCATCAGTGATTGCTCTCCCTTGCGTCGCTGCTCAATATCTTCTTTGCGCACTCTGACACTTTCCCCTGATTGCGTTGCCAGAATCACCCCATCCACCGAATCATAGACGGGTAAACCAATTAGTACTTCGCCGTCAACCGTGAGAACCTGCAACGTGCGATATCGATCTGGGATATCTCGGCTTGGTTCATATATCGCCCGGAAGATATCCTCGCGAGAAAATCGTTTTGAGACACCCGCTAACGCTGGTCCTAAGGCGGTATCTCCTTGATGGCAAGTCGCGCAGCGCTGAGCTCGATAGATCGCTTCACCACTCTTCGCATTACCTTGAACCTTGGCAGCATCCGCTAATCTCAATTTCCAATCGATCGCTGCATGGCTCTCCACATATTGCTTGGCAGCATCTGGACCTAACGCTGTTCGAATTAAGCTTTCAATCGGCCACGTATTCCAGGAACCAGAAGGGGCTGTCACCTTCAATGCTTGCAGAACATTTCGCAATCGCCGTTCTATCTCACTTGCTGCATTGACCGTACTACCTTGCCCACCGCTGGTCGCGGGCACTCGATTGCGCAGATCGACCAGCGCCGTCAACTCATCGGTGGGGCGTTGTATGGGTAATGGCTTTAGTCCCTTCCAACCGGCCAACGCCAACGCGCTGTCCCGCGATCCTACAGCCTTGAGCATGCGATCGTAATCATCTGCAGTTACACTAACCGACAACTGCTCGATAATCCATCGTTCCAAATCGACCCGATCTGTCAAACTTCGCAATCGATTAAGCAATCTCGGATCCTTAGCCGAAGGCTGCAAAAACTTAAGAGCTTCCTCCGTAAAATCTTCGCTTTTCCAAGCACCAATATTTTTGAGCATCCCTTCTCGCGCCTGCGACTCCTGTCCTCCCATCGCCTGCCCCCAAACCCAATCAACCGATTGCCCGAAATCAGGAAGTGCGAGTAACTGTGACATCAAACGACCATCGCGTTTCTGCAATAACTTGGCTAACTCCAGCATGCGCGATGGCCAGTTTCTGTCGGTGGTCACATTTTGCGATACAACATCGCGCACAAGTCCTTGCATTCCCTTTGCAATCGACATCGTTTGGGTCGACGTATGCGGTGCTGAGCACTGAGAAGCCACCAGTAAATAATGCAACTTCTCACTCGGTAGTTGGCTTCCCTCCATCTGCTCTAAACACTTATCCAGAATAACTCCCTGAGTCGGTTCCAGCATTGCCACCGTACGCCATAACTCCTGTCGAGCCGAAATTGAGTCACTCAACTGCTTGCTGTTCAGAAAACGAAGCAGTTTTAATGCGATTGCATCGCGAACTCTTACGGGCACTTGCATCGTTGCCAGCGAACGATAGCCGTCGAGAATACTGGATTCAGATGAATCGCGTTGTAAAGGGATTGTGTACCGCCAATCGCCAAGACTTTTCTGAATCGCAAATGTAATAAAGTAAAACGGTAGCGATGAAGAATCCTTCCCCGCTTTCTCCCACTCCATTAATTGCCGTTCAATCTGAGTAAGCGTTTCCACGTCAGGACCACGAGTTGAAGTACCGTAACTCGCTGACGCCAACTTTCTCAAGATCTCCGAAGCTACCGGCCAATCTTCACACAGCGACACCTTAGGAGCAATCGTCTGATATCGATAGTGATTAGCCAGCAGCAATTGCCATGTTGAAGAGGGGAGCAGAGACCACTGTGCGGTAGAAAACCTCAATGGAAATTTCAATTGATTCAATCTCAGATCATCGCTTCGCAGCGCAAGCGCTTCGAGCATCTCACGAACCACTTCCGCATCGAAGGGTTCAGTTTGTTTCCACAATCCTCGTTGAATAGCCGAGTTCCATAGACTCACTTCACGAGTATCGATGGAACCGGAACGGTGTCCCAAATACCACCATGCAGCTCGCACTAAATCGGCCTGACCACTACTGAGCATTTTATCGAGCAGTGGAAGTGGGGCAGGGGAGTTGCGAGTTTCCAACAACACGCATTCGATCGCCCGCTGAATACGAACCGTACGATAAAAATCAGAACCCTTAGGTGAGATCGCTTGCTCAGTCAACCAAGCAATCATCGCATCGACTCCGATTTCCTTGAGCTCCTTTTTCCATTTCACTTGAGACCAACCATCGTAGGGCTGGGGTGCATCGAGTATTTTTTCGACTGCCGTTAGCCCCATTCGCTCAGGCTCACCCTTCCACCGCAACGCGAAGACAGCCCCTTGAGTTCCTCGTCCACCGGAACTGATCAAAAGGGTTCCTTCGGCATCAATCGCCAAATCTGTTGGAGCAAAACCGAGCGAGCCCGTAGACTCGACCAACAAGTCCTTCCTCCATCCTCCTTTGGGTTCACGACGCAAGCACCAAACTCTTCCGAAAGTCCAATCCGCTGCCAAGATGCAACCGAAATAGGAAGATGGCCACGCCTGATGCAGATACGTGGTTACACCCGTTGGCGAACCTCGTCCAGTTTCCGCAAGAACAGCCGGCATGGTGAGAAAAGCTTCATTGTCTTTCCAGCCACGACTGACCCACCCTGCATCGCTATCGATATTCAACTGTAGTATTCGAGTAGGGCGATAGAAAGGAAGACCACTATCGCGTTCATCATCACTGTCATAGGTAACGATATCGCCTAAACTCGTAAACGCGAAATCGTAAGCGTTGCGTAGACCTTCGCTCCAGAGTTGACGCTGATTGAAAGAAGGATCGATTCGCCAAACCGTTCCTGCTCGCGCTGCCCGTCGACCACGAAGATTGGCAAGTTTATCGATACCAGCCGTGAAGTTGCCGGCGATTAAATACCAATATCCATCAGGGCCACGCTGTATGCTGTGCGTCGTGTGCTCCGAACCGGTAGGGAATTTGAGAATCTGTTTCGCCGGAGTCACACTCTGCTTGACACCGACTAACCCAGGCCACTGCCAAAGTCCACCATCTCCCACAACATACAAATCATCCCCATCCACATAGAGACCTTGCGCGCCATCTTTGGGATAATTCGCTAGCAGAATACTTCGATCTGCTTTCCCATCTTTGTTGTCGTCCACCAAAGCCTTGAGATAACCTGGACCTGCCACGATGACTCGCTGCTGGGAATCCACGGTCAGATTGATCACATCCGTCGCCAAATCATTGTTGGCATAGTAATCAATCTCAAACCCCGTCGGCACACGAAAAGCACTGGTCGATGGAGTTTGCGATTGGACTGGTATCGCTTGGAGCGACAACGCTAAAAAGAAAAACCACCAACACCCCCTCATCGCTTTCTCCTTCAAGCCTCGGAACGACGATTCGCCTTTCCGATTATTGTAAGCAAAAGCAACTAGGAATGTTGGTGGTCGCAGCCTCTACCTGCCAAGTTTTGCTCGGCGGGTATCAGCTTGCGGGGGTGTTCGGTAACGCCGTCTCCTGAACAGGTGTTGTCATAGGAACGGAACCAACGGCTGAAGGATCGTAAGCACCTTGGCTGATGGGACGAGGCGCCATTGTCTTCTCTGGAGACTTACGTGGCTGTAGCCACTGTCCTTTTTCTCGTGCATCATCGTAGGCAGAAGCGGACCATTGTCCTTCGGCTAAACCAACTTGGTTGTAAGCCAACAGCGACCCCTTCTCGCGATGAAAATTTCGAATCGCTAAGTTGTAATCAATCAATGTTCGATAAAATTCGCTCTGGCTCGCCGATAATTCCTGCTGAGCCTGCAGCAAGAAGTTGATGTTGATCAAGCCGCGTTCATAGCGAGCTCTCAAGACTTCCACTTGCTCTTCATTGGCAACAACTCGATTGAAGTTAGTTTTGGTGAGTTCGAAGTTGCGTGCAATTTCACGAGCGGAGTTGCTTAGGTCATGCGAAATCCGAAGTTCCTGCTCCTTGAGGATCGCCTGTTCGCGAGTTAGGGTCCACTGCGCGTTGCGAACCGCAACACTCGCTTGCCTAAATCCAACTGGGTAACTCAATTCCATACCGGTGTTGAACTCTTGGTAATTACCTGTACCGATATTCTGGTATAGACTTTCAAAGTCATTACCAGAGTTGTAGCTTCCTAACAAATGATCGCCGAGACCGTACCAGCGGTACTGGGTGACTGCATCCAATCGGGGACGACGGTTTTGTCGAGCGGCCACGAGTTCTAATTCGCGTCTCTTGATTTGCCATTTCTGGCGTCTTACTTCAACTCGCTGCGTGAGAGCATCTCCCATCGCGCTGTTCCAATCGTAGATTACATGTGCTTGCAATGGTTTACTGATCGGTTTAATCAGCCGTCCATCGCCCGCGGGTAACCCCATCACATAACGCAATCGCTGCTCGACTGCATAGATTCCGTTGTTTCCTGCAAGGGCATTTTGAACCAAAGCCTCGAAACGGAAGAATTGGGCTCTTGCCTGTGCTTCCGCATCGGCTTCACCTCCGCGGGCATCAACATTTTGCAATTCCTTCACACGCTGCCAAGTTCGCAAGGAACTTTCGCGTCCGAATACCTGTGCCTCGAGGTTTCGATAAGCAAAATAGAGATCCCAGTAGGCTCCCTCGACATCATTGACCAGAGAGATGACGTTATTTTCGAAATCATGCAATGCGATATCGGTATTGATTCTCGCCAGCAAGACACCGTTGTAAACTCCGATGCCCGAGTTAGGACCTGCAATTTGGTTGTACGTTAAACCACCACCCTGCATCAACGGCTGTCGCCACTCAGCCTCAAACCAACCAGTAAAGTCGGTCGGAATAACGCGGCGTTGAACTTGGTTGTTCAAATAACCTACGTTGTGCCTCAAAGCAAACCGCGCACCAGTAGCAGAGCGTTTGCTAAGTTCAGCGGAGAAGTCAGAGTTGAGCGCCAAGGCGCTGCTTGGGTTAAACGTCGAAGGAATACCAGGAGCGGGAACAATGTTGACCGGCCGATCCGTATTGCGCCAGAACAATCGTCCGGTCGCTTGGGTATCGAAAGCCGATAGTGCTGCCTCAACACCACTCTGAGGGTTGGACTCGGTGATCGCCGGATTATAGGTTGTGCTAACAGCCGCTGGCGCTTGCACAACACTCGCACCAAGCGAGCGAAGCACCTCGCTGTTACCCATCGCAATCCGCATCGCTTCAGGCAACGACAACTCCCAGGGAGCTACCTCGGCTGGGTTTTCGAATGAAAGTGGTACCTGAACACTCGTCACACTGGGATCAAGGTTGCTTTGAACGTCAGGGTATTCGATCTGAGTGGCAAAGTTTTGGTAATACGACGTACTGGGCTTGGTATCAAACGAAAAACGATTCGGTGTGCAGCCCGGGATCGCTGTCAATCCAACGCATAACCAGTAAATAAATCTCTGCCGTAGACAGGATTTCTTCATCGTCGCTCCCCCGAAAGCTACCAACTTCGACTGAGCCGATCTGAAAACCTAGATCCTGAGCAGACTAGGCATAACAGAAACAGTCGTTAGTTTAGCTATCGGCGGAACATCCGCTGAAAGTCGAACACCTGATACAACAAGCTCGACCGAAATGACCCTTGCTACCCGCATGCGCGGAAGCACCGTCAAGGTCTACCAAATTCAGATGTCAAAATGTGCCGATCGGGCAATTACTACCGGTCGCGTACTTTGACTGTTTCAGCTTTTTCAGCTGACATCATTCGCAGGACTAACTGATAGGCCCCGAAGAAAAGAGCGGAATAGAAAATATCACCAGCAAGAGTGTTTCCAAAAAATGGAATTGCGCTCACGTAGCACTCAACCAAACCGGCCAAGCTTTTCTCGTAGAACGAAACCGACGCAAACCAAACGCCGAAGTTACTGATGATGAAAAAGGCGAGAGAATTCAAGAACGCAGCACCTGCCACAGGCAACGGACGCTCACGACCTCGCAACAAGCGACCGATCAAAGCTCCAATCGCGAAACCACCGTAAACGAAAGCCATCCCGATTGGGCTGTAAAATCCCATACCTGGAACGTTCAGTACATGCCCCAACCAATCACTTGCCGCCACCGCGCCGACCGGCAACAACCAAGCCCCCCATCCTCGCAAATAACAACCAGCGAATAAACCCAACGCTCCCAACGGCGCGAAGTTAGCCGGATGAGGTACAAATCGAAGGGCAACCGCAACGATCAAAAAGAGCACGGTCACTAGTTGGGAATAATCACTTTTAGATCGCATGATTTCCGGCTGCCCCATTTCAATATTCAAATTTTTCTTTTGACTAATTCAACACACAACCGATGTCCGATTCCAACCGCTCTCACGAATTCGAGTTCGGTGGAATTCTCTACGTCAGCACTCGCCAAGTTTTTGCCAAGCCAAACATCTTAGCGAGGACGGCAAGTCGTGGGCAATGCGATTGCCCCCAACTCATCTTTACTTCCACTGTTTTCTGTGGTGATAAGCTAACGGGATCAGGGGATTCGGACAAGGGTTGATTAATATTTGTAATCCTCACCCCACCTTACCCCCCAATCGTCAGGCTTGCGGGTCGTATCCCAGATTGGGAGAGAGCCAGCGTTCCATGGTGGTCAGCGACATACCTTTTCGACGAGCGTAATCCTCAACCTGATCATGCGTCAATCGATCCACTGCAAAGTACTTTGCCTGCGGATGGCCGAAATACCAGCCACTGACACTAGCAGCCGGCCACATCGCAAACGATTCGGTTAACTTAACCGTCGTGCTGTTGGTCGCATCCAGCAACTCAAATAACTTTCCTTTCTCCGTGTGATCTGGGCAAGCCGGATAACCTGGAGCAGGGCGAATACCGCGATAACATTCATCGATCAGCTGGTCATTAGTCAGTGCCTCTTGCTGACCATAGCCCCAATCTTTACGAGCTCGATCGTGCAACATTTCAGCAAATGCTTCGGCGAGTCGATCGGCAACCGACTTCACCAAAATCGAATTGTAGTCGTCGTGCTGCTTCTCGAATTTGGCAGCCAACTCGTCGGCGCCAATACCCGCCGTCACAACGAAGGCGCCGATATAGTCTTCGCGACCTGAGTCCATTGGAGCTATGTAATCCGCTAAGCTGCGGAAATCGTTCTGCCCCTTGCGTTCCCATTGCTGTCGCAAGAACTGCAAACGTGTCAGCACTTTTTTGCGCGACTTATCGCTGTAAACAACCACCTCATCCCCGTCGCTAGCCGCTGGCCAAAAGCCATAGACAGCCCGGGCCTTCAAAGATTCATCTCGCTGTAACTGAGCGAGCATCTTCTGAGCATTGTCGTAAAGTTCTTTCGCTTCCTTGCCAATGACCGGATCTTCAAAAATCTTAGGATACTTACCCTTCAATTCCCAAGCCATGAAGAACGGCGACCAATCGATGTAAGGAATCAACTCCGAAAGTTTGACATCCTCCAACACCCGAGTCCCGAGGAAAGAAGGTGTATCGATCTGCGTGGTAGCCCAGTCGGTTTGAAATTTCTTAGCCTTTGCTTCCGCATAAGGCACCAACTTCACTTGCCTTGCTTCGTAGCTTTCAACCAACTCTTTCTGCAGCACTCGATTTTCTGCTGCAAACGAATCGCGAACCTCTTTGTTGCAAAGTTTCTCCACCACTCCGACACTGCGCGATGCATCGAGCACATGCACCACTGGATGATTGTAGTGGGGAGCGATCTTTACGGCGGTGTGCCGGGCACTCGTTGTCGCGCCACCGATCATCAACGGAATCTTCATTCCGCAGCGCTGCATCTCACGGGCAACTTGTACCATTTCATCGAGACTCGGAGTGATCAATCCGGACAGCCCGATCACATCAACGCCTTCGCGCTGAGCGGTTTCTAGAATTTTTTCACACGAAACCATCACTCCCAAATCGACGACTTCATAGTTATTGCAAGCTAAAACAACGCCAACGATATTTTTGCCAATGTCGTGTACGTCTCCTTTAACGGTTGCCATAAGCACCTTGCCACGTCCCGATTGATGCTCAAGCCCGTCGCGGCGTTTCTCTTCCTCCATGTATGGCATCAGATAACCGACCGCCTTCTTCATCACGCGAGCCGACTTGACGACCTGAGGAAGAAACATCTTCCCAGCACCGAATAAGTCTCCCACGATACTCATCCCATCCATCAACGGCCCTTCGATCACTTGCAAACAACGAGTAACCGATTGCCGCGCCTCTTCCACGTCGGTTTCGATATACTTGTCAATGCCTTTGATCAATGCCTGCTTGAGTCGTTCAGTCACGGGGGCTTCACGCCACGTGAGATCTTCGCCGCTCGCCTTCTGCCCGCTCCCCTTCACGGTCTCAGCCATTGTCAATAATCGTTCGGTTGCGTCGGAACGACGATTGAACAAGACATCTTCTACCGCCTGAAGCAGATCCTTCGGAATATCCTCATACACGGCTAACTGACCCGCGTTGACGATCCCCATATCCATACCGGCAGCAATCGCATGATAAAGAAAAGCGGAATGCATCGCTTCCCGCACTAAATCATTTCCGCGAAAACTAAAGCTGATGTTACTGACACCACCGGATACCTTCGCGCCAGGACAAACCTTTTTAATTCTTCGCGTTGCTTCGATAAAATTAATCGCATAGTTATTGTGTTCTTCGATCCCCGTTGCCACGGTTAGAATATTGGGATCGAAAATAATATCTTCAGATGGAAATCCTGCGACGTTGACTAAAAGATCATAAGCTCGCTTGCAGATTCGAACTTTATCGTCGATCTCTGTCGCTTGTCCCTTTTCATCAAAAGCCATGACCACGACGGCCGCACCGTAATTGCGAATCAGTTCGGCTCTCTGGAGAAACAGCTCCTCTCCATCTTTGAGACTGATCGAATTGACGATGGACTTACCCTGCGTATTTTGCAAGCCTGCTTCCAAGACTTCCCACTTGCTACTGTCGATCATCACCGGCACGCTGCTAATATCGCGTTCGCCAGCGATCAAGCGCAGGTATCGGGTCATCGCCTCGACACCATCTAGCAAAGCATCATCCATGTTAATGTCGATGATCTGTGCGCCGTTTTGGACCTGTTGCCTAGCAACTTCGACAGCCTCTTCGAACTGACCATTGCGAATCAATTTCGCAAACGCCTTCGAACCGGTAACGTTGGTGCGTTCACCGATATTGATGAAGCTGGATTCCGGACGCATTGTCAGAGACTGTGTTCCACTTAGCCGAGTGTAAATCGGTAGCTGTGGCTCTCGATGCGCAGGAAGCTTCGCAACTCGCTGAGCAATTGCATGAATGTGTGCCGGTGTTGTTCCACAACAACCTCCCACAATATTCAACCAACCTTGCTCGGCAAACTCGCCTACCAAGTCCGCCATGGCCTGCGGCCCTAAATCGTAGGCCCCCATTTCGTTCGGCAAACCTGCGTTCGGATAACAACTGATCGGCACCGGCGTAATACCCGCCAATTCCTTGATGAAAGGTCTCATTTTCTCCGGCCCCAAGGCGCAGTTCATCCCCACGCTCATCACCGGAAAATGAGATATCGCATTCCAAAACGCTTCAACGCTTTGACTGCTCACAAAGGTCACTCCGGCATCGGTGAAGGTACCGCTCACCATGACCGGAATAAATCGCCCCGACTCGCTGAAGTATTTGCTGATCGCAAAGAGACAAGCCTTGAGATTCAATGTGTCGATCACCGTTTCAGGCAAAAGCACATCGGCTCCCGCCTCAACCAAATCTTTGACTTGCGCATAATACGAATCGACCATTTCCATATAGGTCACACCGCGATAGGCAGGATCCTCTGGATTGGTCGAGATCGCGGTCTGCTTGGTCGTCGGTCCAATACTTCCGGCGACAAATCGAGGCTTATCCGGATTAGCTTTATTGAAAGCTTCGACAGCACGTCGAGCGCATTCCACTGCTGCGAAATTAATTTCGCGCACTAACTCCACTGGAAGATCAAACTCCACCATTCCAATCGGGCTAGCACCAAACGTGTTGGTCTCGACAATATCAGCACCCGCTTCCAGATACTTCCTATGTATCTCGGTCACTTTCTCAGGATGCGTCAAACACAAGATGTCCGTGAAGTTCTTAAGGTCTTTGGGATGATCGGCAAATCGTTCTCCACGAATCCCCTTTTCATCCAATTTCAACTGTTGCACCATCGTTCCCATGGCGCCGTCGAGAACCATGATTCGTTTGCGACACAGCTCTTCCAAAGCAGAATTCGGTCTGGATCGTTTGATCATTATTTATCCGTTCTTAAGGTCTATCTTCCCGTATTTCGAAAACGACTTGCCACCCTCAGATGACCTAGCACCCAGAAGAATCTTTCCCAAGCACCGAATCGTTTCCATTTGGCTAGCTAGCCAAAATTTTGCTCACATTAGCTGTCTGTTCATTTGGCCGTCATTTGCAATCACTTCCATGAAAGCGGTCACTGCTCCCGGCCATCAAGCCGAAAGTGCATTTTCCAATTTGCAGTCATTTCGCTGTAGCCGTTTAAATTGTCCTTCTAAGTGGATCGTAAATGAAGGTAGTCGAATTAGGTTTCCCCCCAAAGCGCCCCTCACGAATGGACGACACCCACCTAATAAGAGGGAATTCTATTTCCTCCCAGGGAACCGTATTTCGAACCCTGCCGCTAACAGCGATCAACTCAACCCAAGACTGGATTACCCTTCTAAAGTGCCATTTATCTTCCCAGAATCTTCGAAAACCGGCAATCAGATATTGCCCTCTCCGCAAAGGATTCTCTACATAACCTTCGGCTGCAGACTTTGCGCCAACTGCCCCATTTTGAATTTTTCTGAAGAACTGTAGCGATTATGACGATTATTCAGGATGACTTGGGCTAGTTCACGCGCCGAAAGTGCGCTGAAGTGCATTGGAAGCAATTTTGGAAGTTCATAACTTCCCATAGGGAGTACCAGCGATGCCATGGATGGCTGAGCATCAGACGACGAGCAACTTGCGCCGCCTCGCAGGCAGAAAAAATTCCTCGCCAAGTGGCCCCCATCTCCCCGTGGGAAGTGGCGATAACCCCCCGGTATTGTTCCGTTTACCTGAAGTAACAGTCTCGTCGGGACCGGCTATGAGTGTTCCGGCTGCTTCATCGAACAGTCTCGTTCATGGTAGCCCTGCGCACCATGTACCAACTCCCCATATCGTTTCTTCGGTAAGCCAAGATCTTGCCAACACCAACTACAACGCCATCAATCATGTTGCCGGTGCCGTCACAGGAACTGTAGCCAGTGGCCTTGCAGCTGCCGGCTCGATTAGCAAAAACGCAATCACGGCGGGAGCCGCCAGTGTCGGCTCACTAGCATCCGAAGTCGCTTCGTTGAAAAATTATTCCTCAGCCGCTGGTTCGCTCTCGACCAATATCGACTCTTCCTTACTCACCAAGCCAGAACGCGCAACAGCTAATAAGCCCTTGCCTGATTCGATGGATACCGAGTCACGATCTTGGTGGGAACATTGGTCAAGCGGAATCATCTTGATGCTGCTGATTCTCGCCCTGGTCACTGCCGGGATCATTGCGATTCGAGATCCCGAACGCTCACGCAATACCGATCGCAGTATCGCAGATCAAATCAAAGATGTGAAAATGCCTGATCGTCTTGAGAAGGGAGAGAGTGGTATCACGCCACCGTCGCTGATCACATCGGACAAACCAACCCTCGCAGATACGAAATCACAAACCAACTCTTCTTCTCCTCCAACACTTCTTCCGGAGTCGATGCTACCTAAAACTAGTGACGATCGTGTTGATCCTTTGAAGAAAGATCCTAATCGAAAGCCCATTACCTCAGCAGATGCTTCTTCGCTTGCCAAACCAACTGTTGCAGCCGACTTGCCTACAGCACAAGCATCGTTGGGCGCTCCACAACCGAAATTAGCCTCGGATTCGAAAACGTTTGTTAGCTCTTCGGTAGCGAGCCAAAGCGGTTCAGCTTCCGCTGGTTCTCCTAATCCGTTCGCCAGTGGAGTCGCGGGGCAGGGGAGTCCTTCTGTACCAACCATGACCGCATCTACTCCGCTGAAAAACTCTACCAGCACCACAGTCCCTGAGAACTCCTCAAAGCCGAGCGAAAAGGAGAATCAACAGGGCCCTAATCTCACTTGGCCAGTTCAGGAAGAAGAAAACAACAATACCGAAGGCGCAATGGAAACGAGCCGCTCCTCACAAAAAGAGCAGACTCAGTTTGTACTTAATAGCCCGCCACCAGAGATTCCTGCTACCGCTATAACAGCCGCCACCAGCAGTCCGGCACTACCGAATGCTGCAACAACCGCGGTGCCAACCTCCGGTGCGACTAGCGCTGCAGCTACCGAGGTAACTCAGAAATCAGTAGCCCGACCTGCTGTTCAAGAAACCTCCTTACCTAATGAAGATCTAGAAAACATTTTGGCGCGTCGTCGCCAAGCCCTCGCTCAAGCTCGAGTGACCACTAATCAGTTTTATCCCGGCAATATGCAAACTGTGAGTGGAACTCCTTCGCTTCCACAGCCTCAAACCCAGCCTGCGGGAACACTTCCCTACGGCAACTATCCTGGAAACGCTTATCCTCCAGGGTCACAACCAAATTCGAATACTTCGATGCCGACTTATTCTAGCCCCAATGCTGCTCCAGCCCCTAACACGGCCACTTCAGGTCAGCCCATTCAATCCTATCCATCCAATCAACCTGTCAATAATGGTGTATACCCAGCCACCACCAATCGAGACGGTACCTTCGGCAACGCTGTAGCAAATCCAGTAAACGCTGTGAATCCACAGAATGCTGTGAATCCACAGAACGCTGCATTTCTAGGAAATACTGCGATTCCAGTAAATAATGTTCAGCCATCAGCAACTCGCAGCTGGACCTACCAACCCAATCAAACACCACCGACCAATTCGTGGACACTGCCAACATCAGCCGCACCATCTCAACCGGTTAACCCTAATGGTGCTTATGGTCCATCAACCTCGGCAGCGACCACACCAAATACTTACTATCAGACCACTCCTTCAAAGTCTCAACCTTACATCAATGCCAATCCAGGTTCGATGATTAACGGTGCCTATCCTTCCAACCAACTTCCGCAGAGCAATCCAGCGGTCTTCCAGCAGCCAAACAGTGCTCCCCCCGGCTATCAGTCGGGTAGTCCTGCTAATGCGGGTGGTTTCCAAATGGTTAATCCTTACGCTACGACAACCGCAACCAACGGACAACCAGCCATGAATCAACCAACAATGAATCAACCAATTATGAATCAACCAACCATGAATCAACCAGCACAGGGCTTTAACAATCCTGCGCAATCAACAGCTCGACAAACGCTATCCTCGCTGCTTGGCCCAAGCCCAAACATTGTTGCTCCGCAAAACCGGCTCCCCAATGGTTCGCTCCCCAACCAAGCGATTCCCAATGCCGCTGCAGCGACCATCCCTCAAGGCCAAGGTTACTTGCCAGCTACTCAAACTAACCCCAATGTCGTCTATCCAAACAATGTGAATTCAAATCAATTTCCTTCGAATTATGCCCCTTCATCATCCGGGCCTTCGAACTACCCATTGCCGAACCAGGGTCGACCATGAGCTCACTTGATCAAGCATTCATTCGCGCCTACACCAAAGATCGTCGCACCCAGAATTCTCCTTCCCCGGGTTCCAATTCCGCGGCAGGCACTCCCGATACGTCCGGAGCAACACGCTCCGTCGGTTCCGGAGATATTCATTCGAATTCGGGATCCGGAACTCTTCACACGAGCCAATCAGGAAAATGGTTTCGTGTAGATCCAGCAACCTCATCTTCGACAACTCGTCACAGCCGTTTGGGTAATGAAACCACCCCCGAGTCTCAATCTACGCGCCGTGACCCCAACACAAGCCTACCGCTATCCAACGACAAATTTTCCGTAGTACATCCTGCTCAAATTCCTAACTCGAATTTGAAAGCCAACACCCACCCACTTACACCAGCCAACTCGATCGATTCGCCTCGCGGTTCCGTCACTGCCGAGGCCGATTCGAATCACGCACAAGCTTTCTTCCAACTGAATTCCGCTTCAACCTCACAAGCGCTTTCAGCTGATAACGTGAACCGCGGAGATCAGCGACCAATCGTTAAAACCACTTCGGGCAGACAGACCCTCGCGGATTACATTAATCAATCCCAAGCGGCTATCGTTCCTGCAACTCAACCAGCCGAAGAAGCGGTAGCCATCGATCAAACGCAGTGGACGACTACGATCGCTGACACGAACAGTAGCCAAGTTGCTCGCTCGGGCAACTCTTCATTCGCTGCCTGGCGTTATGACACATTGGCGCCGGAATCAAGCCATAACCTTGAAAGTCATCTCAACCAAAAAGCAGCTGCTCCTGCGGTTAATAAGTTACAGGGCGAGCAAAGCCCTGCTACTAAAGGTACAACAGATTCGAATTCAAGTTCTGCGGCAAAAGAAATATCAAATCATGCAGGACTTTCTCAACGAGGAATCACCGACACACAGAAAATTAAAGAGTCCATTCAGGATTTCAACTCCGTTTGGGAAGTGGATGAACTCTTTTGGCCAGAGGTCTCTGACGAGTTGTTCAAGCAACAAGAGCGATCTTTCAATAAAGTTGCTGCTTATCTTTCCGATGCATGCCGCGGCGGTTTAAGCGTGCTTGCCGTGACCAGCGCGGTCCGTGGAGAAGGACGCACAACCGTCGCAAGTTGTATTGCTCGCTGCGCGGCCAAGCGTGGCTTGAAAGTCGTACTCGTCGATGGCGACCTCGAACACCCTTCACTCGCCGATTCACTCAACCTCGAAATCGCTCGCGGCTGGAGCGATGCTCTGCAGGAAAACATCCCGCTGGAAGAGGTTGCTGTTCATTCGATTGAAGATCAACTCACGCTCATTCCCCTGGTAACAACCGAGCCATCTCAAGACTTTTCGTCGACCGATAGTCGCATTCAATCCATGCTGAAAAGACTGACCGAGTCGTTCGATTTAGTGGTGCTCGATGTTCCGCAGGTAAACTCAGTCGGTAGTCGTATGATCGGTGCTGGGACTTCACCCGGAATCGATGCTGCTTTGCTGGTAACCGATTGCCGCATAGAAGATTCGCAGCGAATCGAGACTGCGCTACGACGTTTAAAAAACCTGGGTATTCAATCCGTTGGTGTCGTCGAAAATTTTGCGAGATCTTAGTTTCGTCATTACTAAGGATAGAATCATGTACGAAGATCATTGGAAACTAAGCGATCGTCCTTTTGAAAACAGTTTCACGCGCAGTGCCAATTATTATCCTGCCGAATGCCATCAAGCAGGTCTACTGAAACTTCGCTACACAATCGAAAATCGTCGCGGAGTCGCAATGCTCTGCGGGCCCAGCGGGATCGGCAAAAGCCTGCTGATCCATCTCTTGAAACAACAGCTTCCGGAAAACTACGGACCTGTCGTAACGATCAACTATCCGATCCTTTCTCCTCCGGAACTGATACGCTACGTTGCCGAGTCACTGCAACCCGGTTCACTTGCCAATACCAACGATTCCGCATCGGCACTTATAGCCATTGAACGGTCGTTAAGAAACTATCTACAAGCCGGCCAACATCCGGTAATCGTTTTCGAGGAAGCGCATTTGCTTGAAAGCCATGGTGGTTTAGAAGTCATTCGCCTAATGGTTAATCTTCTAAGCGGCGAAGCAGATGGCGAATCGGTCTGGACCATCATTCTCAGTGGTCTACCAACCTTGCTTGCCCATACCCATCGCTATCAACCACTGGATGAACGACTTGCAGTCAAATGCTTGGTCAGCCCATTCACTCAAGATGAGACAGTTGCCTACATTCAACATCGCCTGCGCGGATGCGGCGGCGAAGCCGATACAATTTTCCGAAACGACGCTCTCGATTTGATCCATACCTTGTCAGGTGGCATACCTCGCCGTATTAATCGACTTGCCGACCTAGCATTGATGTTCGGCTTCGCAGAAGACAGAAGACAAATCACAGGCGACTTGATCGAAAGCGTTCAAGCTGACCTGCTTCCAGGCGTGATCAATTGAGGTCCATCGCTGGATTCCAAAGCGATGCTAGATAGGACGTACCATTCATAGGCGTTGACGCATTGGATGGTACAGCCTTGGAAGGAGTTTGATCGAATCGCGGCGAGTTTTCGTCCTTGAGGGAACTCGTTATCGCGAAATTTTTGCGGCAATGGCCTGTGCTACTGAAGCAACTCATGTGGCATGCTTGGTACTGCGCCAGACCGACTAGCGACAAACGATCCAGCACGATTCGCCAGAGCAACAAGGGCCTTTTTGTCCAGACCCCGAAGAAGTCCAACTGCGAAAGCGGCCGCGGCGGCATCACCCGCGCCAACAGCATCTGCGTTTGGCTCCATCGCATATCTTGGCACCTCCGCCTCGACAACTTCCTCCGCGGTGATCAACACGCAACCTCGTTCTCCCCGTGTCAGGAGAAGATAGTCCAGGACCAATTCAAACCGCAACGCCTGCGCGAGCTCTTCGGGCGTTTCACGCATAGCAACTCCCAGAAGAGATGCCAACCAATACAATTCCTCCTCGTTAAGCTTCAAACAATTCGCGAACCTAAGCGAATCCAATGTTAATTTCGAATCGATAAAAGGAGCACGCAGGTTTATATCGAGAAGTCGAATCTTTGCTCGGCTGTCTCGCACGAATCGTTGAATGACATTCCGAGATTGCTCGCTTCGCTGTCCCAGTGTACCGAAACAAATCACATCAGCCTTTTGCTGGACCGCTTCTAGAGACTCATCCCATTGCAGATAATCCCATGCAACATCTCTTAAAATCTCATAGGTCGGCTCCCCTTTATCAAGCGTGACATGAACCCTTCCGGTTCCACGCTTCTCATCTCGCTGAATCGCTGAGGTATCGAGTCCCATTCTCCCGATCTGCTCAAGCGCACGGTTTCCAAGCTCATCTTTGCCAACACGACTTACCATCGCCGCTCGAATTCCATGCTGTTCTCCCAACTGCTGAGCATGTGCGGCGAAATTCAGTGGAGCACCGCCCAGCAAATCACCCGTCGGAAAACAATCCCAAAGCACTTCCCCCAACCCCACAATCAGGAAACCGCTTTTCCCTTGGCCAATCGAATTTCTGTCAGACATGCGATTTTTCTAATCCGTGAAATTTTGTGAAGACGCTGTATTCTTAAGATATTGAAAAGTAGATTTGCCAGACCAACTGAGTTCCAAACTGTTGCAGTCGATTTCGCAAGTGAAGAAATTTACAGGGACACACCGGTAATACGTGATTATCCAAGATCACCGATGCTGTTCGAGGATTTAATGTCGCTTGGATTTCCTCGTGGCAAGTCATCGCAACACCCCGGGAAGAGGGAACCTCAAACTACCCCAGCCAGCAAGTATCACGTTTTCCCTTCAAAGAAACAAGAATAAATGGAGTAGGTGACCGAAGATGCTCCAAGCAATTTTCGCCCTGACTTGAAGGTAAGCGGGCAGGGGGTCGTCTGATAAACTCCAGCCTTGCCGGTAAACCACTTACCCCATCTGCTTAGCTTTATGCATCCGCGAGCCGTCATGGCTAGCTTGCTTGGATGCTATAATTCAAGCGGTGCTTTACCCTTACGAAATCTACCGACAAACACAATCAAGTGAATTCGAGTTGTTATGACCCGCAGATCAGTCCCTGAGATTGCTCACCACTTTTGGTTTGTAACCTACTTGTTGCTCGCTCTATCGACTTCGATTGCCAGTTGGACCGTGGTGGCCGAAGAACCTGCGCGATCTCTCGCTGATTCAAAATCTGCTTCCGCGGAGCGAACATCGGTCGAACTGCAGTTGAAGGCGATGTTCGCCCAGATGCCAGAAGCTGGTAAGAATGGTTACGAGCACCTGATCAACAACGTCTACTTGCCTGCTGATTTCGACCGAGAGGTCGCTCTAAAATTAGCGGCTAAAACGTTCGATGCTCGAGCCGCTGCCAACAAATCATCGGAAGAGGATACAAGTAGCGAACGCAAAGGACGTCGCATACGTCCGTCTGCAACAGCCACATCGCAGGAACTGGCAGAAGCATTTTGGGAACGATTTGGGCTCTCAGGGAGACCAGCGATTGAAACTGCACTGACAAACAACGGGCTTCTAAAAAGCGAAAGTGCGGAAGCAGCAGACGCCTCTCAACTTCCACCTCCGCTACAGTATGTCGTTAGCCAAGATGGTTCTTACATCATGAATTGTTTTGCTTGCCACGGCGGCAAAGTTGATGGCGTCACGTATCCCGGCGCACCAAACAATGAATACGCTTTGCAATCGTTGACCGAAGAAGTTCGGGCAACAAAAATCGTTCTTGGAAAGAAGCTCTCGCATATGGATCTTGGCTCGGCGGTGATGCCGCTGGGAACTACAAGAGGCTCTTCCAATGCAGTCATGTTCGGAGTTGCCTTGATGCACTTCCGCGATGCCGACTTGAATGTACTCGACTGGAAACTTGGACCGAAACTAACGCATCACGATATGGATCCTCCACCATGGTGGCACTTCAAAAAGAAGCATCATATTTACATCGACGGCTTTGCCGAGAAGGGGCATCGAGGACTGATGCAGTTCATGCTCGTGCGGCAAAATGGACCTGACAAATTCCGCGGCTGGGAAAATGAATTCCGCGAGGTTTATGAGTTTATTAGCAACATTCAAGCGCCCGTTTATCCCTATCACATCGATCAGGAATTGGCAGTTCAAGGTGAAAAACTTTTTGTAGAACATTGCAGCTCTTGTCATGGTACTTACGGAAAAGATTCACAGTACCCAGAGCTAACAATTCCTCTTGAAGAAATTGGTACCGATCCTGTTCGATTTGCAGCTTTGTCTGTCGAACATCGTGCGGGTTACGGAGCGAGTTGGTTTGGTCATTACGGAGAACAGAAAACCATCGCTGACACTGAGGGCTATGTAGCTCCTCCACTAGATGGTGTTTGGGCATCCGCTCCTTACTTGCATAACGGGAGCGTCCCTACCCTTTGGCATCTCTTGAACCCCTCCGAAAGACCCGCCATTTGGCACCGCACGTCAAGGCAACTGGATCGCGAAAAAATGGGACTCTCTGTGGAAGGGGTGAAAGAAATCCCAGAGAAAATCACCGCTGAACAACGTCGAGAATTCTTCGACACCAGTGTCGAAGGAAAAAGCGCTAAGGGGCACGACTTTCCTGATCGGCTAGACAGCGAAGGGAAAAAAGCCGTTTTGGAGTATCTCAAGACGCTTTAGCCAACACTCGGAGGAAATTTTTCTCTGGTTTGCTCGTGGACTCTTGAAATTCTCGCTCACCCCGAAGCGAAAGGGTTTCTAAAAAGTTATCATACCGTCACGACCTTAGCCGCGCTACATGCCCCCTCGTGCTTCCGCGAAGGTTTTCCCAGCAATCAACCAAGGATGTCGTGACATGGCTGAAACTGATCCAACGACGGAACTCCCCACTCATCTTTTTGGAAACCGTTCGTTCTGGGGCATGCTCACCACGCAGTTTCTCGGAGCATTCAACGACAACGTCTTCAAACAACTCGTACTTCTCATGGCGATGCCCGCTGTAGGTGCGGGAGCCGATCTTCAAGGTTGGGCAACTTTTGTTTTCTCTTTGCCATTCGTTCTTTTCAGCGGCTATGCAGGTTACCTTTCCGACCGCTTCAGCAAGACACCGATTATTGTCTTAAGCAAAGTTGCTGAAATTGCCGTAACCTCGTTGGGGCTCTTCGCTTTCGTGTTTTATAACCAATGGGGCATGGCTGGAACCTGGACAGTTCTCTTCCTTCTTGCGACCCAAGCGACATTTTTTGGTCCAGGCAAGTATGGGATTCTACCTGAATTGTTTGCACCCAAGGCATTACCGAGAGCCAATGGATTGATGGTGATGACCACTTTTCTGGCGATCATTTTTGGGGTCCAGATCGCCGGCATTCTCTACAATAGGCTTGTCCCAACCGAAGCGTCCCCCGATATGTTTCAGCATCTCTGGATCGGCTCACTCTTCTGTGTCGCGATCGCTGTTATCGGTACGCTGACATCGTTGATGGTACGCCGGGTACGGCCTGCTCAGCCCAATGCCATATTTCATTGGGATTGCGTAGCGATCAGCACCGAGATCCGCCATTTGTTGATGCATGACAAATCGCTACTGAAAGCCTTGCTCGTATCCTGTGTCTTCTGGATGGTGTCATCGATTGCCATGCCAACCGTCAATCGACTCGGTGATGGACCACTACAACTCAACAAAGAACAAACCAGCACACTTGTCGGTCTGATTGCCGTGGGCATCATGCTCGGTGCACCACTGGGAGCATTGCTTTGCCGATTTCTCAAATCGCCGACACTCGTCACCGGAGGTCTATGGGGAATCGTCGGCTTTTTGGTTTGCCTAGGTATTTGGAATGGAAATGGAACACCTTGGATCGGAACTGTAGGCTGCCGTATCGCATTGATCGGACTGGGACTCGCAGCTGCGATCTATTCGATCCCGCTCCAAGTCTTCTTGCAAGACCGCCCCCCCAATGCACTGAAGGGACGACTCATTGCAACCATGAATCAAGGTAATTTTCTCGGCATGATGATCGCCGGTCCGATCTATCAACTCTTTGAAGCGATCTCTCGTTGGCTCGATGCACCGGTCAACAGCATCTTCATCATGATTGCCTTACTGGTTCTACCGTTGGCGATTTTCTACCGCCTTGATACATCTCCACCACCAGCGACCGAAACTAGAAATTCATAAAGGAAGACAGCTTTGCTTGGATGCGAAGCGAATAGCAACTCAGCAGAGCTGAAACAACGTTGACACCTAGCGATTTATCGTTTCACCACAGAATCGCGATTGAATTGCTGAACGAATCACAGCTCAATTGCTTGATGGTTTCTCGGCACCTGCTACCGACCAGGAGGTTTCGACAATCGGCGTTTGCTGGAGCGTTTGAAAGATGACGCAGTAACGTTCGGTTAACTCAACCAATTTAGAAAGCTGCTCTACGTTCTCACGACTATCGATATCGAAATGCAACTCGACATGCTGAATCCCGACGGGAACATCGGGCGAAATCCCCATCGTTCCTCGAAAATCCATTTTGGCGATCGCTTCGATTTTGACATTCCCGATATTGAGTCCCATCGAAGTTGCAACTGCACTAAGCGTTACACCAGCACAGGCGACCAAAGAATCCAGTAGCATATCGCCCGAGCAAAGGCCCGAACCATCACCACCTGCGGCGCGATGCAGTCCCGCAACAACCTTCCCCGAAGCAGTGCTCACCTCACATTGCTGCTGCCCAATGACTGCTGTTCCTTGAGAACGCATTTCAACAACAGCGGCCTCAGCATTTTCGCGATACAGTTTCTTGATGGGACCTTGGACTTCTCGAAGCTGTTCTCGGTTCATTGCCAAATTTCCCGAATTAAGATTTAGATCTTGAAGGTGATGATCCAAAACAGAGAACCCCCTGCGAATAAGCCAGTAGCTTCACTCGCCGGGGGTTTAGGTTCAAACATTAGCTGTTTTACAGAAAAGCCGAGGTTTAGGCTATCCTACTGCCATGAAGGATATCAACGCACCTTCGTTGCAGCACCTGGAGCCTTGGCGGTAGCCGCCGGAGCCTCAGGTGTTAATACGGTCTCGATCTTTCCGGTTTGAGAAGTCTTCTCGAGGAAATTATCAATCTGTGCATCCTTCATCAAGATGTCGAGCTTATCTTGCATCGCTGTTCGCAATTTCTTTTCGCGAAGTTCCTTAGCAAGCTCATCCTTAACACTCGCATAATCCTGGACCACCGGTTCGGTGAAGCCCTGCATACGCATTATGACGAATTGCTCTCCCAATGCGACGATTCCCGATAGTTCACCTGGCTTCAGTCCGAAAGCCTGCTCTTCTAGAACAGGATTACCGCTGAAGCGACGAATCGGCGGCACCTTTCCAAAGTTCGCTCGCGAAACCGGTTCGATCGAATACTGCGCAGCTAGTTGTCCGAATTCCTCGTCGGTCTTTTTGGAACGAGCCAACTCCCACACTTCATGAGCGGTTCGTTGATTGCTCATGACAATCGCGAGAACCTCAGCACGAGGACCGAAATTCGACTGAAAACCTTTCTGCAAATCCTCTTCTGTTAACTGAACGGAATCAGCAACAAGTTTCTTCAAAGCAACACTTGGCCAAACGGCATCTCGGATATACAACTCAACCGTCGCTTCGTTTTCAGTCACAACATGTTGTAACCAACCTTGGACATTAGGCGAACCATCTCGGTTGATGAAACCCATCGAATCAGCGGCTCGTGCAATCTCTTCGTCGATGTCGACCTGGTTGACCTGCAACTTAGCAGCTTGTAAGGCGGTTTCTAAAACCTTGCGATTGATTTCGCCCTTGAGCACTTCGCGACCAAAGCGTCGCATGCAGTCCACTTGCAACTGGGAAGAAGCGACGGGCTGCTTGTTGATGAAAGCGACAACTCCGGGATATTGCTTCTCGAGATTCACATCACCCAGGACGCGAACAACGCTGCTCTCTTTTTGCAGTTGCTCAAACAATTTATCAGCCTGTTCGCCCAACTTCTGATCTCGTACCTGCTCCTCAAGTCCCTGGCGAATCGCTGGAATCACCTGAGCTGCAGGTGCTGTCGCTTCAATGTATCGAACACATTGCAGCATGACATGCATATCGGCTGCCTGAAAAATCTCGCTGATCTGACCAGGCTGCAAGCGAAACGCGACAGCCTCCAATTGATCGTCGCCGGAATACTGTCGCAGCGGAGGTAGTAACCCCTCGACGCTCGCGCTCGCTGGATCCTCGCTCTGCTCCTTAGCTAGCCGACGAAATGAATCTGGATTCGCTCTCACTTGACGCAGCAAGTCGTCAGCTTTCTTTCGATCCTTGACCGCAATCATACGCACCTGCACCTTCGTGCCGTACTCGCTTTGATAAGCGCGGTCGATCTCTTGGGGAGTCACCTGAATCTGATCGGCAACCAATTTGCGCAGAGCCAAAGTTGGCCATACAATTTCCGAAGCATACTGTTCGGGAGTAATATTGCGTTCATCCTGCAACAACTTCATATACAAAGTCGTTGTCAGTTTAAATCGACTCGCGATGCGAGATATCTCTTCATCCACATCTTGATCGGTGATCTGAATGCCTCGTGCTTGGCACGCCTGAAGAATCAGATACTTGTTCAAGATATTGTCGAGTACCTGTGTCCCATATCGTTTTGCGCACTCGATACCCAATTGTTCTTTGGAAATCGTCTGCCCATTAACGACTGCGAGCACCGCTGGAAATTCATCTTGCTCAGCGGCCGCTTTAGTAGCACCTTTATCGCCAGGCTTTGACGCTGCAACTGCCTGTGTACCCGCCTGCCCCTGCACTTTCGCTTGCGTTTGGGCATGTAATGGAACCGTATGGCCGGCAGCCCAAATGACTACGCCGGTACCACAGCCCAACCAAAGCTTCCATTTTCCAATCATTGAGGTTTCTCCTTAAACCATAAGTGAACGTCGGTTATAAAACGCAACCGCTCACCGGAGCAATAGAGAAAACCACCCTTGCAGTCACCCATCTAAGAAGCTGCAACCGCAAACGACTCAGCTCCGACTCAGCACCGACTCAGATTCACTCATCACATCGTAGGTTTCGCATGAACCAACAGAAATTTCAGCGAGCCATGCTCTATTTCAACTCAATTGCCAGCAATTTCCCACCTCCGCGACCGTCATTACTCCGCACCCACAATCGCCCGGCAGCCAGCGCAGGCATAGCCCGATACGTTGCTTGTGGTAACTGAAAAGATGCTAGCTTTTTGAAGCTTTCGGGGTCTGCTTCAAAAATAGAAACCTCACCTGTCGTACTGACAGCCAAGACTCGATTACCGGCAGCGATCAAATGAGCGATACCAATGCCACCATCCGACCATTTCACTTTCTCGGTAAGTGGATCGAGACAACATACCTCACCTCCCCCCATATCCTCTCGGCCATTGATGGCATACACGAAGTTTCCAATCGCAACAGGTGTCACGTACTGACTGGCAAGTAACTCATCATTGCGATAAAGCACTTTCGGTGGACTGCTATTGAGATCGATCAGACAAGCGCCAATACCGTAACTGGCTGTGAGAAACCACTTGTTATCAGCCAAACTAATTGGGGTAGCAGCGTTGACCGTCGGTCCTCGCATGCCAAAAGGAAGTTCGAAAACAACTTCACCATCCTCGGGACGAAGGCCAACGAGATTCAATCGTGTCTCGACTAAGACAAGGGGTTTCCCTTGGTACTGCAGCGCTACAGGTGAACTGTAACTTGCTTCATAACTGGTCGACTTCCACAACAACTTACCATCGCTGCGTGCGACTGCGACGATTCCCGCTTGTCGACTTCCGACATTAACGATGATTCGATCCTCCAGAACCAGCGGCGTGCTGCCGGCGCCAAAATAACCATCATCCGCTTTAAAGTCTTTTCGCAGCGACATGCTCCAGCGTACTTTTCCATCCACTGGATCAAGACAACTCAATTGGCCTGCGGCTCCATAGACCACTAAATCTTGACCGACCAAGCAAGGGACACAGCGAGGCCCAGTGTCTGAATCAATTCCGCCGCGATACTCCGCTTTAAGTTTTGTTTCCCAACGCAACTTTCCATCGGCCTGAGCCCAACACGTGACTAGTTCATCCTCTCCTCGGCGGTGAAAGAGATAGACACTTTCGCTACTAACGATCGGTCCCGCATACCCGCTTCCAATATTTTGACTCCATGCAGCGACAGGACCTTTATCCGTGATCGTATTTGGTAAGGACTCATCAGCCGCAGCGCGACCATCTCGGTTTGGCCCCAAGATCTGTGGCCAATCACCAGCCTGTACCATGCCCGCAGCCGCCACGAACAAGCCAGCGAGAATCCCTCCGAAACGGAGACTTCTTGTGCCTGTTTTAGATCTCATGCAGAAAATAACTGCTTTCAACTGATGGGCTGAAACCATTTCCAATTCGTTATTCTGGGAACGCTTCAGGGTTTGCTCTCCCTTCCTCTTAGACCACAAGATACGACGATCGAGCTCGGAGGCGGCGAGGTTAAACACGTGGAAATTCTCCGGAGGTTAAATCTTCTTGGCGAATTGAGGTTCGCGGGGCAACGCGATCGCGTCATCTGAGTTATAATCTTCGACAATCTGGGCTGGGGTGCAAGCTGGAGCCGCTGACGATTTGCTGAACAAACTTCTATGGCGCGTTTACTGAGACTGTGGGGAAAAAAGAGAGGCCAGCGGCTTTCGGGCTGGTGGATCGTTGGCAGTGTGGGCGAAGCAGTCTTTTTTGCGTCGCTCTTCCTGCTTGGCGTGATGGCCCTCACCTTGGTCATCGCCTGGCAGCTTGTCGCTCCCGATCTGCAAGTTTATCGAGTAGGACTTGGATTTTGGCTCCTCGTGATCGCGTCGGTTTCTTTTATTTTGATTGGCGGTACAGGATTCCTACTGCGGGTCTGGCAGCTTTGGGCATCCGACGAACGACAGTTGGCCGTTGCACGGCAAGCCTCGGATATGGGCTTGACCGGGCGTGGTAAAGGCAAAAATCTTTCCCAAACCCCCACAATTCCCGATCTAGAAAAAATTACCGATAGCCCCGGTGTGCGACTTACCTATCGCCTTCCGATTCGGCAGGGTGATCTGGCAGTGATGCTGGCTGGAGCGGTTTTCACATTGAGCTGGAATGCAATGGTTGCAGTCTTTGCCGGCATTGCATTTAGTGCTCATGCGCAAGGGCAACCTAGGTGGTTTCTGACCGCCTTATTGATTCCGTTTGGTGTTACCGGATATTATTCCGCAAGGTGGTTTTTTCGCCTTTTCCGGCAGCTTACTGGCGTTGGATCCACCACTGTAGAGATCAGCGAACTTCCATTATACCCTTCACGTACTTACGAAGTTTGCGTGGTGCAACATGGTCATTTGGTGTTTAAGCAACTGCGAGTTTGCCTTGTTTGTGAAGAAGAAGCTACATTTCAGCAGGGTACCGATCTTCGTTTAGAAACGAAAATCGTGTATCGTCAGGTAGTGCTAGAGCAGGGGCGCTGTCGGGTTGAACCGGGCCGCCCCCTGGAACTTAGGGCAACCTTCAAAGTTCCAGAAGATGCAATGCACTCCTTCCAGAGTTCGCACAATGCGATACACTGGAGGATCTTAGTTGAAGGAGATGCTAAGAAGTGGCCATCGTTTTGCCGAAGCTTTCCCGTAATTATCTATCCGGCCGTTCGCGATCTTCCAGTATCGACGAACCAGAGCTAAGCGTACGCCTGTTGTCATTGCAGCCCTGCTTTCTTCCGGGCGATGTCCTAGAAGCAGAGTACACAGTGGTTTCTCCGGCAGCGACCTCGCCAGCAGAACCATCTCCCCATTCACTTCTATCCTACATTCCTCGCGGCGAATCCGAGGGCATGCAAGGTTTAGAGATCTCCGTGATATGGTACACCGAAGGAAAGGGAACCGAGGACAGTGGCGTTCATTATTTCGAACGCATCACCGGTTCTGAATTGCAACGCAAGATTGGCAACAACAGCTGTAACTTTAGCACCAAGCTGCCGATCAGCCCTTTAAGCTATGAAGGACAACTACTGAATCTGCGGTGGTGTGTTCGCTTGAGATTGTTTACCTCCAAGGGTAACGATCTTTGTGCTCAAGTACCTTTCTATCTTGGACATGTGACTCGCGAGGTCTAACCCGCAACTTGAGTTCCAGCAATTCTTCGGTACCAAACTTCTCTTCACCGAATCCATTCGCCACTCGATTCACTCAACCCGGGGCGATTCCTTACCAATTTCCCCCTGATGTCAGTTTGGAATCACTAGCTACCAAATTTTTCCATCAACATCATGGTCGCGCAGCAATTGTCGGGCCCCATGGCAGCGGCAAGACCTCGCTGCTCTATGCCATCACACCCTACCTAGGAATCGTTCATCAGTACCATCTGTGCCAGGGTGATCCAGTTCCCAAAACTCAGCTGCATCAGATCCCACACCTGTTCCATCATGCGGAGCATACCAAGCAACCTAATGAACAAAACAAAACATCGACTGCAGTTTCTCACGCAAAGCAGATTTATTGGTACCGCTTGATGTCGCGTCGCGGTCGCTCTCTTCCATTAAGCGCCAACGATCAATCTGCTACTGAAGATTCGCGGCGCGTTCTGCTGCGCAGTGCAAAAAAATGGAATCGCAATACGCTTGTGATAGTCGACGGATGGGAACAGCTTTCCCCTATGCTACGAGTATGGCTGTTCTGGGCGATTCGCCGCACCCGCAGCCAAATCTTGGTCACCAGCCATCGTCCGACTCTTTTTCCGACCCTTTGGACAACGGATGTCCAGCCCGAAGTCGCAGTGCGCGTCGTACAATCGCTCTTGGACCGACATGCCGAGGAAACCTCGACCGATACACTGGGGACGGAAGTCAAAAAAGAGATCGGTTCATGGAAACCCTCTCAAGAATCGCTTAACGAAAGACTCGTCGAGCACCAAGGTAGCCTAAGAGAAGTACTATTTAACCTCTATGATGACTTCGAGCGGACTTGCAGAAGCCGAATTGGCAAGGGATCATAGCTTCATCAGTCCGCAGGCCACTTAAGAGTACCCAAGTCAATGGCACCTCGACTTTCCATCGTGATCTCGCAAGCACCTTCCAATAATGCCAGTGTTGCTGAGATCGAGCAACAAATCGTGACGCAATTGATGTTCGAGCCAGGACTTGATGCGACGTTGATCGGACATCTCAGTTCCATTGCAACCGGTACCACCGACCATCTTTGCCTGGAGGGGATTCGTGGCGATTTCGCTTTGCTAGGTTGGCAAACCGCTCAAGAAGCCTTTCAGCAATTAGCTCGCTTGGGGATTTATGCTCGCCCCGGAAAAACCCCTCTCCTCGTACAACAAACTCCTAATGACGATACCAATCAATCCGCGAGTGAAGAGAGTCCACCTTCTTTTCCAGTACCATCTACACCTCACGAGACACCAAGCGCTTCCGGTCTTCCTATTTCCGAGCAGTTAAAGAGACGCATCTACTTCATCGATCTTCGGCATGTACCATCGATGCATGCGGGTAAAGAGAGTCAGTACTTTCTGGATGTACTCAAACGCATCCTTCAAGATCGACAGACGATCGCTTTCCCCATTAAATTCGCTGGCAAACCATCCTCGACACCTCCAACTTCATCTCTTTCGGCGATTAGCGATAAGCAGACAGAGGAAAAAAAAGACAAGCCGATCCTGCAGGTAATAACTCGCCCCAAAGAATCAACTGAAATCCAGCAGCAATCTCCTACACATTCCCCTGTAGTACCATCCCGCGCAGAGGCGCATGCTTCAACGACACCTGCCAGCGCCGATTCGGATGATCCCGCCTGGAAACAACTCGACAAACTACTGGATGATTTTGATTCGCTTGATATCTGAAACACTTTGCTGAGATAAGCAACGTGCCACAACGTTGCAGCCAATTCATATCGCCATCGCAGATTTAATTAACTCCATCCTTAGCGTTCAACTCGTATTACTTTTCTTCGCTGTACGCTTATGAATTCGTCGACCAACGCATCACCAAGTAACGACTCAGGCAGCGATGATCACAAAAATCAAATTCAACGCATTGCCGAAGTGGATTCAAATTCAGCAAACGATGCTTTGGATATGATCGCGATGGAAAATAGAAATCTTGGCTATGAGCTTCATGATGGTCTGCTACAGCAGATCATTGGAGCAGGGATGCTTTTAGAAGCCTTGAGACACCGAATCAAGGAGGGACACAAAGCGACCGAGCAGGATATTCTCGTTATTTCGGGCTTGCTGCAAGATGCAATTGCAGAGGGACGACAACTCATCAGCCGTTTGGAATCGAATATCAACGAGCCTTCTGTTCCATTCGCGCAGGCGCTTGATGATTTCGTGAAACGTGCACAGACACGTTCGACTCGCATCCATCTACACCTCAAGATGACTGCGAATGCTTCCTCTTTAAATCCAAGAGCACAAAGCCATCTGCTGGGAATCGTGCGTGAATCTGTCGCGAATGCCTTACGTCATAGTCGCGGAAAAAATATTTGGATCTCGTTCGATCGAGTGACTCTCGCTTGTACTAAAGATAAACAGGATAGCCGCAACTCTTGCTTGCTAGAGGTGCGGGATGATGGCATCGGTATAACAGAGAAACGAGAAGACTCTCTTTCTGCTGACAACCACTTCGGTTTATCTAGCCTTCGTTTTCGAGCAGCCGCTATCGGTGGTCAATTAGAAATACAATCGACTCCAGGGCAGGGGACTACCATCCGCGTATCGCTACCTGCTTCGGATCCAACTTAGCATTGCTTCTCTACGAATAATTCTAGGCTGATAGGACAGAAGAGCTGGATTCGTTCCGAAAATAAGGTTCAAGCAACGCAACTACCTTGCCTACCTTCGATCAAAATATCTCGCTTCGCTCATGTTGCACTATCTATTTTTTGCGAAGCTCGCACTAAGGCCAGATAACTTTTCCGTTCGACATCGCCAAGTTTCAAATGGCGGGCGAGGGCTTCAATTGAATCGGCCGCGGCCTGAGCTTGCGAAGCATCTGGGATCAGAAGTTCTACCTCTGCAAAATCGCCAATTCCGGCAACTCGATCCAGAGTGATCGTGAACGCTCGATCCTGAAAATCCAATTGATAAGATCGTCGATTTTTACGAACCTGAGTTACCGGTGTGAAGCTGAGCGATTGAAACACTTGCATCCACAAATCGTGCGTGTTGGCAGCGAGTGGAATCTCAATTTCTGGTCGAATCTTGACCGTACTTGCCAGCCTTGGGCCTTTGTAAGTGACAACAAATTCTTCACCAACCTGTCGAATTCGAAAGGCTTCGTCGGTCTGTCCGAAATCCCGCGCTGGATGACGCAGATAAGTATCGATCTCATCCTTCTCACCCTGCAGTTTTCCCCCAAATTCAACCAATTCCCTTTCGAAGGTTTCACGATTGGCTAAGCGAAATTTTTGCTCGACTTCCATACCTCCCGAACCTTGTATCATTGTCTTCCTCTCGAAAAGATTTGTTTATTTCGCGATGACTTTCCATTGGCACAAGGATTACGGTTTGCCCCACCGATCACTTGATTATACGTTATAGTTCACCAAGACAACGATCGATGGTTTGCGGCGGACAGATGCTTACCATGTTTTGCTGAGTCGTTTATAAACATTCACAGCTGAAATGCTATTTTTCTTACGAATTTCTAAAACGAATAGCCAATTTTTCTATGGAAGAAAGTATCGCGACAAATAAGAAGAGCTCTTTGTGGCCGATTGCCGTAGCTGGAGGCATGTTGGTTGGGCTATTGGTACTCATCCTCATCGCCACGAGGTTCCGTGATTCGGGTATCGGAAAACCGTTACCCAGCCTCGATCTAAAACCACTTTTATTGGTCGATCAACCGATCACAACCGAACAGCTTAAAGACAAGGTCGTGGTGCTTCACACCTGGGGCAGTTGGTGCCCGGACTGTCGTCGAGAGTTCCCAAGCTTTATCAAGATCTATGAGCATTTTAAGAATCGCGAGGATGTGATAATCGTTTGTGTCTCTTGTTCTCCGGAGGAAGAATCAGATCTCGAGAAACTGAAGCAAGAGACCGAGCAGTATCTAACATCTCTTTCCGCCTCCATCCCGATTTACTGCGATCCTGTAGCATACACGCGGGGGCAACTTGCGATGATCGTACCGAGTGGCAGTTCGCATTACCCGACCACAATCATCACCAATCGTCGCGGCGAAATCGTGCGAATCTGGGAAGAACGCTTACCGGAGGCTCAAGATGTCATTGGCTTGATCGAGAATGCTGCGAAGCAGTAAAAGAGCAATCACTTTCCAACGGGACAACCATGAATCGCTGGCCCCTTAATGCTCACTGCTAGCTGATATTTTGAAAATCAGCTCGCCAGTACTTTTTTGTACTCTTTGACTCGGTTGTAAGGATCTTTCGCGTTCTGTACATCGCCAGCGATAGCCACTCGACTGATACCACTGGCTAGAACCGCTGGAAGGTTCTCCAGAGTAATACCACCTATGGCAAACGCTGGAATTTGTGTTGTATGCGAGGCGACTTTCAAGAACTCCAAACCTGCGAAATTCTCGAACGCTTTGGTCGTAGACGGAAATGTTGGTCCGCAACCGATGTAGTCTGCCTGAGACCTTTCGGCAGCAATCACCTGAGCTTGGTTGTGCGTTGAGATACCGACCGCCAGACTTTGGCCTGCAAGCTTTCTGATCGCATCGGGAGTAATATCTTCTTGCCCGACGTGAACTGCATCAGCTTGCGAAAGTAAAGCAATGTCGACACGATCGTTGACCACGACCCGTGTTGCCATTGATCGCAGGGCTTCCACGACGATCGAGCAGCAGTCGAGCAACTGTCGATCGTCGACATTCTTTTCACGGATCTGAATGACATCAGCACCGCAATCCGCTAATCGCTTGACATGATCCGCTAATTCCAAACCTTGTCGCCGCAGATCCACCAGCAAATAAAGCTTGGCTTCATTCCAGGCGATCTTGCCACTCTGCGACAAGCTCAGCAAATACTTACCTAGCAGATCGTAAGCTTGATAACGGATTTTGGCGAAAGCTTCAGCAGCTGTAGGAGAGATAGGTTTGCTGAATTCTTCTAAACAGCGAAGCGATTGCTGGATACGGCTCGCGGCGGCTTGGCGAATATCGCTGAGTGATAGGCGCTGCTGCTCTGATGGGAGAGTATTCTCCGGACCAACATCTCCTTCGGCCCAGCGAGCCTTGAGAAGTTCTTCAGAGGATAGGTGACCTAGTGCTTCAGCGAGTTGATGGCGTAGTTTTTTGAATTGACCTTGCCATACTGAGGAGTTCTGTCGAAATCGCGCCTCTTCTTCCAGCGTGCGCAGACCTTCGACGGCACGGTTGTAGTTGGCATCGAGGATTCGCAGTATGGCGTATCGATCGACTTGAGAGAGCATCACAGGGGTACCGTTGGTTGTCAGAAACGGAGAGAAAAGCGATATCGCTAGGAAGTTAACGTATTTCCTGGCAAGCCAGTTTGCGATTGTAGGTATTTCAGGCGAACGAAATAGGCCTTCGAGAGGATATGTAACCAGAAAAATCATGTCAAACAGTCACAATTTTACACCTACAGGTGAAGCGATTTGCCATAGAGGCATTGCCTGCCCGCCGCGGAATCTACAAAATGAACGGAGATGCGATAACGATTGTCGAGGGTTCAGAAGCGCACTTTTCGCTTCGTCACGATCCTCCAAAATCCCACCCGCACGCGTGCCCTCGTAGCTCAGTTGGATAGAGCGCGGCTTTCCTAAAGCTGAGGTCGTAGGTTCGAATCCTATCGGGGGTACTAAAAACAACGGCGAAACGCCCCCCAACGCTTTCTGGAAATTCTCTTTCCGGCTCTTGGATGCGGAACAACCCCTCTCTTCTCTCCAGCGTCTGAGTATATGTCAGGGGCCTGGCGTTAACGTGAGACTCTTACGCAGCGTCGCGGAATGCCAGCCGCAATCTAAAATACTAGAGTTCATTAACCAAAGTTCGGAACGGAAAGTCCATTCCGCTCAAACTATTGCGACGATAGATTATCCAAACCGCTTGTGTCCAAAAACTCAATGACTCGCAGATTCGGGACGCGACGAAACTCATTCGCGTTGGTCGTGAGTAAATGATAGCCGTAGGTAATGGCAGTCGCGGCTATCCAATTGTCATGAGGGCCTATACTCAGCCTTGGTCAGTTAGTTTCGCTACGATCTCAGAGTGGACATCGGCATTTCGAGAGTCGACTAGAGGTATATCGACATTAGCAATGACAGCTTAAACAAAACGCAATCTAGTCTCTTTGCGTTTAGAAGTATTTGCTCTATGCACTCCAACCACTAACTCGGATTGCGTGATAACACTAATCGCTGGTTCGCCATCATCAGACCACTTCGCGAATTCAATTACTCTGCCATCATGCTCTCAGTGGATGAAAACGCCCGTATCGATCAAGACTCCCGTGGATCGTCCAATTCACCGATCGATTGTCGGACCGAAAGAACGTCTTCCGCAAACGATTCAGCATCTTCATTGAACCTGATGCCTTCGCGTAAAGCTCGATCCAGTTCAGCCATCGAACGTGTCCTGGCGACAGGGGTGATTTTCGCCAGAGGAACCTCTCCATCGGACAATTCAACGGTGACACGGTCACGCGAAACATGCTTGACGATGTCAGAAAGACTAACATTCACAGTGGAGATTTCAATTCTATCCATGGTAAGACTCCTCGTCGCTTGTTAGCCACTGGAATCGATCGGAACAAGTGTTTAGGCTGAAAAGCCTCTGAATTCTGAAGTCTTCCAGCAAGCCAATTGTCCCAAACTCCAGCTTTTCCGCGTGCCGTTGATGGCGTCCATTCGGTTTCTATCCGCGGTCAAATGCTAGAAGTTACCTGTAACAGTATCCTTTTATCGATACCCAACCCAAAACGTAAACGAAATCTAATGAATCACATTGCGTAAACATGCGAGTGACTCCTCAACAAGGTATGTTTGTTGGAATAAGAGAGTCGCCGCAAAGTTTACTGGCATTCGCAACCGATATCCCGCTGCCTACTTCGGGCGTTGTAATTTAAAGATATCGCTGGTACGGGACCAGTAATCGCCACCGAGTCGAGCAATAGTGCGTAGCTTCGATGGATCGGGCTGGCCGTCGGAACCAAGCACTAAATCACTGACATGGATCATGACAATCTCACCGATCACCAAGTTCGCCGAGATCGCTCCGTTGCCAACCGGTACAATCTGCATCAACTTGCATTCCAGCGCAAACGGAATGCCTGCCAAACGAGGAGGACGTACTAGGGCAGAGTCCGTTGTCTTGAGTCCCAGCATTTCGATTTCACTATCATCGTACGCCAGCGGACTGCTCGATTGATTAATGGCCTCTGCATTCTCCTCCGTCGATGCATTGATAACAAACTCGCCGCTCTTCTCGATGTTGATCAATGTATCTTTCTTACCGCAGTCGCGTTTGAGCGTTGGCGAAAAGACAACGACAGGTGGATTGGCTCCGAAAACATTGAAGAAGCTAAATGGTGCAAGATTGATCACACCACTTGGCGATATCGTGGTAACCCAAGCGATCGGTCGAGGGGTCACCAAGCCGACCAACATCTGGTAGACCTCAACGACAGGTGTCTTCGATACCTCAATTTGCATAGCAGCCTCAGATCATAAAAGATCAAATCAACACGTTAAAGCCAAGAAAAAGGATAAGCTGGGTCGTCGATCGCCGCCGCAGCTTGGGCGACCTTCAGCGGTGCAAAGGTATCGATCATCACTGCCAACTCGTCCGTGAAAGTCGCTTGACGGCTCGCGACGATCGTACCTGGATGAGGACCATGGGGAATACCGTGGGGATGCAATGTGATCGATCCCGATTCAACACCACGACGACTCCCGAATTGACCTCTCACATAATACAGCACTTCATCGGACTCGATATTGCTATGCGCGTAGGGAACCTTGATCGCCTCAGGATGCGTATCGAGCATTCTTGGTGCAAAAGTGCAGACGACAAATCCATCCGCTTGAAACGTTTGATGAATCGGGGGTGGCTGATGCACTTTGCCAGTAATCGGTTCAAACGCATCAGCATTAAACGCAAACGGATAAATCATTCCATCCCAGCCGACGACATCCCAAGGATGGCTGGCTAGCACATAGCGAGTCCACCGCAAACCATCCTTGATCAGAACGGAAAACTCTCCCTCTTGATCGATAGGTGCAGGTAACGTTGGCCCACGAAGATCACGTTCGCAAAAAGGTGCGCCCAAGCGAAATTGACCATCCGGATTGATATACCTGGGAGGAAAACCTAGTGAGCCGCGCGCTTCCACGACCAACAAATCAGCTTGGGTAACATCGTCAAAATCTAAAAAGTACGTTATGCATTTGGGAATCACCAAATAGTCCATCGGCCCAAATTCCAAATTACCGTACATGCTTTGCAACCGTCCGCTACCGGAATGCACGAAGATGAGCTCATCTTGCTGCGCATTGCGGTAATACTCTCGCTGCGCACTCGCAGGACGACATCGCGAAATCAGGCAGTCTGAGTTGAACAGCAATGGAATTCGACCCGAGATGGCATCACCCTTTCTCGCCATTCCAGATGTCTTCAGATGCACATGGCGAAGAGGCCAATCCTCTACGGGCATTGGTTGCTGCCCATGTACCAGTTCCAACTTCAACACACGCGTCGGTGGCTTTAAGTGATAAGCGATACTGTAGGCGCGACTGAAGCCTTCCGAAGAAACGACTTCCTCGTAGTAAATCCCTTCATTTAGAAATCCGGGGTTTGCTTTGTGTGCCGTGTGGCGTTTTGCGGGAAGACTTCCACGCTGAAGATAAGGGGGCATTTGACAACTCCTAAGCGCTTACGATCAACCGCTTGTGATCCGATTTTCTAGTTTACCCAAACCTTCGACTTCCAAAGTCACAGTGTCGCCGACTTGCAACCAACCACCGACAACCTCGGGCGTTAATTCCAAAATACAACCACCACCGACCGTTCCCGAACCGATCACATCGCCTGGTACTAGCTTGCAATTACGACTTGCATGCGCCAAAAGCTGAGGCCATGTCCAGTACATACTTCCTCCATTGCCGCGCGACACGATACGACCATTGATCGCAGCGGTCATCTGTACATGCAGACGCCCATCACGATAGTACGATCGTAGTTTTTCCAAAGGAACAACTTCTGGCCCAAGTGCATTGGCGAAATCTTTCCCTTTGCTCGGTCCCAATCCAACCGCCATTTCCTCTCTTTGCAAGTCACGCGCCGACAGATCGTTGTAGATCGTGAAACCGGCAATACATTCCAGGGCTCGATCATCGGCTGGCAAGTCGCGAGCATCTTTGCCGATCACAATGGCTAACTCCAATTCGAAATCCAACTGCGATGTTCCCTTGGGATAAACGACAGCATCGCCATGTCCAATCACGGAGTTGGGATTGGAGAAGTAAAACACAGGGATTTCATACCACTGCGGTATCATGCCTAATCCACGCTGGGCACGGCATGTTTTCACATGCTGCTCAAAGGCATAGAAATCGCGAATCGTTCTTACCAACGGAAAACTCTCGGCATTCCCTGGAGGGGTAGGGGAGGGAATAGTGGTTTCGTGCTGCGACATTACAACGTCCCTCGGATCGCTTGCTCTCGCTCGATTGCCTCAAAGAGCGCTTTGAAATTTCCTTTTCCAAAACTTTTCGAACCTTCTCGCTGAATGATCTCAAAGAAAAGCGTGGGGCGATCTTGAACCGGCTTTGTAAAAATCTGCAGCATGTAACCTTCATCGTCACGATCGACGAGAATACCAAGCTCTGCAAGCTCGTCGATATTCTCTTTGATATCGCCAACTCGATTGCGGACCGTGTCATAATACGTTTTCGGAACTCGCAAAAACGATACGTCGTTAGCTCGCAACGCACGCACTGTGCTAACAATGTCGTTAGTCGCCATGGCAATATGCTGCACACCAGCTCCGCCATAGAAATCGATATACTCTTCGATCTGACTGCGCCGTCTTCCTTGAGCGGGTTCATTAATAGGAAACTTGATTCGCCCACGGCCGCCTTGAACTACTTTGGACATCAACGCGGAATAGTCGGTCGAGATATCTTGGTCATCGAACGAAACAAGTTGCTCGAAGCCCAACACAGTTCGATAAAAATCGACCCACTCATTCATTTTCCCTTCTTCGACATTTCCGACAATATGATCGATCGCCAGTAATCCCGTTTCATGATAAGTCGCGGGACTGTATCGAGCTGGATCAATCGCATCGAAGCCGGGCGCGAATGCTCCATGGTATTCATCGCGATTGACGAAGGTATGCGTCGTGTCGCCATAAGCTCGTATGGTCGCGAAATGATAGACGCCATGCGAATCCCGGATCGACTTAGGTCCGATTACCCCCACCGCTCCACGAGCGACAGCTAGGTTGTATGCCTGCTTCACATCGTCGACCTGCAGGGCAATATCTGAAACACCGTCGCCGTGCAAAATCAGTCGCGAAGCATCGGGATGGTTGGCTCGCAAGGGCGACACTAAAACGAAAGTAATACCACCTTGTTTGAGCACGTAACCAGCTTCATTCTTAACTTTCGTTTCCAAGCCAGCGTACGAGACGACATCGAAGCCATACGCGTTACGATAAAAATAAGCCGACTGCCTCGCATTACCAACGAAGAATTTCACATGGTCAATTTTGCGAATTGAAATGTCTTCTGCCACGATTCCACCCTTTCCAGTACTCTGCTCGAACCCTACTTCGATTCCCGGCTCCATTGATCCTCTTAGATATAAGAATCTCGCGATGTTTTTTTACTTAAGACTTTGAATAGACTTGCTAGCCTTAGTCAGCCTCCAATTTACGGCTGCTTATTTGGTATTTGTTGTACCCACTCTTCGAAAAACTTTAGGCAATTGGGATTCGCTAAGGCTCCCGCATTTCCGATTTCACGCCCCAACAGAGCGTTACGCACCGCAATCTCTGAGAGTTTACCGCTGAGCGTTTTCGGCAAATCGGGAGCCGCAACTACGAACGCTGGCGAATGCCGTGGAGAACACTTCTGTCGCAGTCGCAACTTGATTTGCTCTACCAAACCATCGCTCAATATATGACCATGCGCCAATTTGAGAAACAAGACAATTTTTTCATCGCCATCGCGTTTGATCACAGTTGCTAAAGCTTCGGCGATCTCTGGAAAGCTTTCTAGTTGCTGATAGATTTCACCTGTCCCTATCCGCACACCGCCGGGATTCAGCGTTGCATCGGAACGGCCATAGATAATAAACCCGCCATTGGCTGTTTGCACAGTCCAGTCACCATGACACCACATATTAGGATAGCGATCGAAATACGCTTCGCGATACTTGGTGCGCTGCGGATCATTCCAAAAACCTACCGGCATACTTGGAAAAGCATCCGCACAAACTAATTCACCCGGTTCATCGATCAATCGTTTACCCAATGTATCAACAACTCTTACATCCATGCCCAGTCCGATACACTGAATCTCTCCTGCGAATACAGGTAAGGTTGGGTTACCGAGAACAAAACAGGAAACGATATCGGTCCCACCAGAGATCGATGATAAATGGATATCGCTCTTGATCGACTGATATATCCAACGAAATTGCTCGGGTAGCAACGGCGAGCCGGTCGAGAGCAAGCAACGCAATTGATTTAGGTTCACTTGTTCCTTAGGTGAATAACCTTCTTTTTCCAGCGCGGCATAATAGCGGGCACTCGCTCCAAAATGCGTGACACGACTCTCGTCGGCAATCTTCCAAAGAATCTCTGGCGAAGGAAAGATGGGTGAACCGTCGTAGATGACGATCGTACCGGCAGTCGCCAGTCCACTGACCAACCAATTCCACATCATCCAACCGGTGCTGGTGTAATACATTAAGCAATCGCTGGACTGGATATCCAAATGCAGCAGATGCTCTTTGCAATGCTGAAGCAAAGAACCTCCAGCGCCGTGAACCAGGCACTTCGGTTTACCCGTGGTTCCTGATGAATACAAAATGTAGAGAGGATGATTGAAAGGCAATGATTCGAATTGTAGATCAGTAGCGGGGATAGCTTGTATCTCGGACCAATTCACAACCTTAGCCGTTTGTGGCTTACTGGAACCAGGATCATCGACGAGAATCCAATGCTGGACCGACGGAAGCCTCTGAAGCAATTGCGACACTCGATTTTGCACATCAACTTTTTTACCCGCATACTGCGCGGAGGTGGCAGAGATGAGAATCGTTGGAGCGATTTGCTCAAATCGATCCAGCAGCGCATCGTCACCGAAATCTGGCGAGCAGCAAGACCATACTGCGCCAACGCTGCTTGAAGCCAATAGACCAATGATCGCTTCGATGCGGTTGGGTAACACTGCCGCAATGCGATCGCCAGGCACAATACCCGAACTTCGAAAATAGTCTGCTAACTTTCCAACGCGATTCGCTAATTCTTTCCGAGTGATCGATTGCTGACTGCCCGTTTCATCAATAGCGACGATGGCGACCGAATTAGCGAAGTCCAGTTCTTGAAAACGATCCGGTCGCAAAATATTTTCTGCGAAATTGAGAGTACCTTCGGGAAAGAAGGGACGATTCCAAATCGGTTGGCTGGCGTCGTAGTCAGATGAGCCAAGATTTCCTCGTAGCCTGCTGTGCTGCCAAACCTGTCGCCAGAAATCGCCTGGTCGCTCGATGCTCCAGCGATGCAAATCTCTGTAAACTTTTGCTGCCGATTCGGGAGTTATTTCCTGAGCGATCTCCGACTGCGAAACGAAACGTGCATAGTGCGTTCCTTGAATTCGCGCCAAAGAGGGGCGCCACAGTGGTTCTGCACTAGCCTCGCGGATCATTATGGAAACCTACCGTTCTAACAACGACGCCTTGTTGGACGAGAGAAGAATCTTCTACAATCATTGTAGCGGGAAGAGAAGCAGGCAGAAGGTAGGTCGAGTAGCGATGAACTATCGATACAAGAGGTTTTTCCGCTGCACTCTTCTCGAAATAGAAATCAGGCGTTTCTTCAGCAACTCTTTTATGCTCGACGACCCTTTTTGAAGGAAAGCATCCATGGAATCGGCTTGGCTCCTCGGTGGCAAACGGACTCCCATTGGTCGTTTTCTGGGAGATTTTGCTAATCTGTCCGCGCCACAATTAGCGGGCTTTTGTTTTAAAGAAACGGTTCAGACAACTGGTGTGGCTCCCAGCGATATCGGGGAGATTCTTGTCGGCCAAGTTCTTTCCGCAGGTGTTGGCCAGGCGCCAGCTCGCCAAGCTCTCCATGCAGCAGGACTTCCTGATTCCATCGGCGCAGTCACAGTGAACAAAGTTTGCGGCTCAGGGCTGTTCGCAACCATGCTCGCTGCTCGATCGATTAATGCGGGGTGCTACAAGGTGGCGTTGGCAGGTGGTATGGAAAGTATGAGCCAAGCGCCGCACCTCTTGCGTCAAGGTAGAGGCGGCTGGAAATATGGCACACAGCCGCTGCTGGATGCGATCGAGGTCGATGGTTTGCGATGCGCTCGCAAACAGAACCTCATGGGTCACTACGCGGAATGCGTTGCGACTCAGCATTCGATCAGTCGCAATGATCAGGATACCTGGTCTTTGCTGAGTCACCAGCGTGCTGTAGCGGCGCAGCAGCAAGGCGCCTTCGATGCGGAAATCGCCACGGTGACAGTTAGCGATTCATTGAAAGTCGCACTGGATGCGGGACCGCGCGCCGATAGCAGCCTGGAAAAACTGAATCGACTTAAAGCGGCCTTTAATACTTCGGGAACCGTCACTGCCGGTAACGCTTCCACCTTAAGCGATGGAGCTGCTTCCGTTCTGGTGGTCCATGATGAGGTTCGTAGAGAACTATCTCACTTAACCGCATACCGCATCGTCGCGATGTCCGTTCACAGCCACAAGCCCGAGGATTTGTTTATCGCACCCGTAGGAGCTATCCAAAAGATCCTCAATTCCGCTAAGCTCTCTCCGTCTGACGTTGACCTCTACGAAATCAACGAGGCCTTTGCCTCTCAAACGATCGCTTGTATCGAAGGGCTTAAACTGGATCACGATAAAGTCAATGTCCATGGGGGTGCTATTGCTCTTGGCCATCCCATCGGTTGCAGCGGCGCGCGAATTTTAGTGACCCTGATGCATGCTCTTGAAAGATATCGACGGAGATATGGCATCGCCGCTCTCTGCCTTGGTGGTGGTGAAGCGGTAGCGATACTCATTGAACGATCGTAAATTCATGTGTAGCTGACAACCATGCCTGAAATAGACCAGGAAACTCGCTATCGAATCATCGCAGAGCGTCATGGGGTAGACTTCGATGCCGTCACCCCATCATCGCCTGAAGATCGCTTGCATGAACTTGAAGCTTGTCTTGCGCGAACAGATGTCCCTTACCCGATCGACCCAAAGTATGCTGCAGAGTATCTAGCACTTGCTCGCAGCGGTGTACCGTTTAGCATCGGTTCGCTCTGCGATCAAAGCGTGGACCTCGGTTCTTACACCAACCAGCAATACTACGACAAGTACACGTTTGAAGAACATCTCAGCTGGGCATGCCTCATCGCCGAACAACAGCGGACCAAGCATCAATTCGCTTGTCGCGAGTATCTTGAAGGGGAAAAATTATTCGAGATCGGTGGAACCACCATTCCTGATTTCTATCTCTTGAATGCGAGAATTTATCAGCAGACGCAGTGGCAGCTAGCAACCGTTAGCATGATTATTCCGGCGGAGCTTTTTTTTACGTGTCACTCGCGACGCTTCTTCCCAGTCACCACTTTCATGCGGGCCCTTGAACAAGACTATCTCCAGGAACCCGATATCGGTCACGATGTCGCTGGGCATGTCGCTACCTTTACGATACCAGTGGTAGCCCATGTCATGCGAAATCACGGAATCGCTCGTAACCGGATTTACGAACAGCGCGATGCTCTGCTTGCCAAGTGCAAAGATCCTCAGCAGCAAATGGAAATTCAGAAACGAAGCGACGAGTTGTTACTGTACGCTGAACGGATCTATTGGTTTACCGTCGAGTTCGGGTTGGTGATGCAAGATGCCGAAATTCGTGCGTACGGCGCAGGAATTTTATCTTCGCCGGGAGAATCGCATTTCAGTGTCGAGTCGACTAGGCCGACACGAATACTGATCAACCCTGCCTGCGATCGCGATCTACTGCGTTTAGCCACCACCGACTATCTGATCAGTGAGTTTCAGAAAACCTACTTTGTCATCGAGCGTTTTGAATTATTGGAATCGTTAACGCCCGAACGGATTATCGCTACAGCCAAACTGGCAGCCAAACTTCCCCATTTTTCTTGGCGAGATATCGCACCTGGTGACCGTGTCCTGCAGGTTGGGGAGTCAGCGGTGTCGACCAACGAAAAGTATCTTCGCTTGATGTGCAACGAACTGTGTGATGATTGCTTAACTCGTTCGGCGATTCGAAATTTGCGGCTGATACATCACGGCATCGATCCATCGCTCAACCTGGATCAACTTTGGAGCGGAACAATCGCTCCGGTGCCAGCGGGTGTGCTTTCATGGTTCAAAGAGAAAGATCAACAAGGGGGATTTACGATCCCCACTCGGCCACTTAGTTTCGAATGAGCTTGCTACCAAGGTCTAAGTAAATCTAGGTAACGCCTTGGTCTTGGCTGGAATTCACCCAACTATTTCTGCAGGTGTTGAATGATCCCAATTTTGGAATCTCCAACTTGATTCACTAACCCTTCAAACAAGATCGGTTCGAACCACCTCACGGCTAACAAGCCACTCGCTACTGAATCCCAGAATTAGGGAGGGGAGATAGCACTGCTGAAAACATTAGTTCTTCAGTTTCGTCCTAAGTCCGTTTAGAAGCGCGGTGAGAGATTCGCTATTTTGTGAGATCAAGTCGATGTCTGAAGAAACAGGCTCACCCAGTAATTCCTGTACCAGCTGAATCTTTCCTGCTAACTTCCCACGCTGCAGTCCTTCTTCTCGTCCTTCTTCTCGTCCTTCTTCTCGTCCTTCTTCTCGTCCTTCTTCTCGTCCTTCCCTTCGCCCTTCGTCAAATCCCAGCATCTTACCCTCGGCAAATCCTTCTTTTCGTGCCCCGGTCATCATCCAAATATAATCTCTTTGAGCTTTCTCTCGCTGATCGTACATTTGTTTGTCCTCGGTTTTGGAAGAAATGATCTCGAGCACTTGAATTGCTTCTTCGAATTCGATTCCAGGTAATAGCTTGCGGAGTTGTATTCGATCGTAGTCTTGCGCTCTTAGCAATAAGAAGGCCCATTGCTCAATTTTAGGCCGCTTAGAAATAAAAGCTTCATCTAAATTATACTTCGCCAACTCGATGGTGTGAACTTCAATCGCATCTGCCAGCTTGCGTCCGCTCTTCAAATCCATCAATTGAAATCGATGATGCGCTTGCTCGCTGTCATTGAACAGTTTTTTGCTCATCAGACAAATGGAGATTGCAGAGTTCGCATCGGTGTATTGATCGCTTTTTTGAAGCTGGTCCACGTACATACTACAGGAATAGTACACGCTCCTTTGAAGAAAGCCTGCTTGATTGGCAATTTGCATTTCAACGTTGATCCATTTTCCATTGCGGTCTCGGCAACGAATATCGAGAACGATAACCTTGCTCTCAGCAAACTCCTGGTAATTAAATGGGTTAAGAATCTGGACATCCTCGATTGGCGGCGTCAACTCAAGAATGGCGTTGAGCAAACCAATCAGAGCTCGACTGTTCTCCGGGGAGCCAAAAACTTTTTTGAAAACGAAATCGATAATCGGCTTGATACCTAGTGACATTTTTCTCAACCTCCGTGCCCAATCTAAAACCACAAATAATATACATGCGTTATATGTATCGCGCGTATAGTATTCTGTCGATAGGTTGTCGAGGTGTTTTTTTCGCTAGAATCAGGAGATGGATGAATGGATGAAACCGAAGAACAGGGAAGCGACGTCAAGAATGACAGGTGTGTCCGCGGAAAAAAATATCTCGCATACCGGCGCCGACGGATTTCTCGTGTTCGCTAAATCCAACCACAAACTACCCGTGATAAGAATCAAGCCCTTCTAATTCAAACGATTCAGTAACGCACCGAGCCATGACACCTCTAAGATGCATTCGACTTAGGTTTTGCGAATCGTTGCAGCGTCGCCTGTACCTCAGGTCGCATAAGCAACGCGAAGAAATTCTCGCGTTCACCCCTCAGACCCGATTCCATCGATTCAAAAAGGCCGCTGCGCACATCTTCCTCAATCGCTAATCGTGCGGGGACAGAAAGCTTCGACAGCTCATCCTCGCGCTGCGTCGTCGCTTGTCGCCGAAGTTCCGCACATAACTCCCAATCCATCTGCCAGGATGAGCGGTTATCTGTTTCTTTGGATTTCATTTCCCATCGCTCAGCAATCGTCTCAGCGCAGCGAGCTATTTCACCCATCACATCGCTGGGATTCCAGAGACCTTCCGCCAATCCAATTTTCGTCGCTTGCTCAGCGTCCACCGCCTCGCCATAGAAGAGCATCTCCAAGCCTTGCCTAACACCAACTCGATGAATCAATCGCTGTGTCCCTCCCCATCCAGGCGTCAAGCCAAGCTTGGATTCGGGCATCCCCAGAACCGTATCGACCGATGAAGCCACCATGCGATAGCGACAAGCTAGTGCCAATTCTAAACCGCCACCCAAACAGGCTCCTGCAATCCAGGCAATCGTCGGTCGCTGTAATGACTCCCAGCGATTAAGAACATCCTGACCATATTTCAGAAACCGCTGAATCTCAGCATCGTTGTGCACTTCTAAGATGCGACGTAAATCGGCTCCTACAACAAAACCTCGAGGCTTCGCGCTGCACAGAAAGACTGGGGTTCGCGCCGTATCGCACTCAAGCTGAACGGTGAGTTGCTCAAGCTCCCCAAAAAACTCCTCATCGAGAACATTGAGCTTACGGTTCTGTATATCGATATTGACGATCAACCATTCAGCAGATGATGCATCAATCTGTAAATGCTTAAAGGAGTTCATCAACGCTCCTTGATAGAAACCCAGGATCGAGCCGCAGGTCCAACGTATTCCGCCAACGGACGAATCAATCGATTATCGGCACGTTGCTCAAGGATATGAGCCGACCATCCTGAAATGCGAGACAACACGAACATCGGAGTGAACATCGCAGTAGGTATCCCCAAACATCGATAGAGCGAGGCCGAATAGAAATCGACATTGGGAAATATTTTTTTCTCCCGAAGCATCACTCCTTCAATACACTCAGAGATATTAAATAACTCCATGTTTCCCGCAGCCTCGCATAATTTTTTCGACCAAGGTTTGATCACATCCGATCTCGGGTCACAACCTTTGTAGACGCGATGCCCAAAACCCATGATCTTTTCTTTCTTGGAGAGCATTTCCAAAAGTCTCACTTCAGCATGACTCGCACTCTCCATTTTCAAAATCAACTCCATCGCTGCTTCGTTCGCACCACCATGCAGTGGACCTCGCAAAGCACCGATCGCTCCCGTGATCGCGGAGTAAAAATCGGATAAGGTCGAAGCGATCACTCGTGCGGTAAACGTAGAAGCATTCCATTCGTGTTCGGCATAGAGTATCAACGAAACATCCATGGCTCGTCTCTCCAACTCGCTCGGTTTGCTTCCTTTCAAACCCCATAGAAACTGTTCCGCAATCGAATCCGCTTCGAGAGTCCCCGCAACAGTACTTCGTCCATCTTGATGAAATCGATACCAAGCCATGAGGATTGAGGGCATGCAGCCGAGCAAACGTTCGGCAACTCTTAATCCATCACCGATTCCATGCTCCGGCTCCAAGGTTCCGAGAACCGATGCTCCCGTTCTCAGCACATCCATCGGATGAGCCGTTGCTGGAATTTGCTCAAGAACGCTTTTAAGTGCGACTGGTACCTCACGATTCGCAGCCAACCTCTGCGAAAACTTTTGTAACTTTACTTCGCTAGGAAGTTCGCCGTAAAGCAACAGAAAGGCAACCTCTTCAAAGGTTGCCTTCTCAGCTAGGTCTTCGATCGAGTAACCTAAATAAGTCAGTCCAACACCCGAGACACCCACAGTGCTCAGCCGAGTCGCTCCCGCCACGATACCATCAAGACCACCACGAATCGACGATGGATTAGTAGCACGAGGACTCGATGAGTGACTCATGGCCTGTCTCTCCTGATAGGATCGCTCTACTTAAATTTTGTAACCAATTAATCGATAAAGCTCTTCTCGCGTCTGTAGTTCATCAATTATTGATGCTTGGTTGCCATCGCGCCGAATGGTTTCATAAGCTTTTTTCGCGGCATAGTTCATCGCACGAAATGCCGTCAGTGGATAGAGCACTAAGCGAACTCCCGCTGCTCGCAATTGATCCAGCGAAAACAAGGGGGTTTTTCCGAATTCAGTTAGGTTTGCTAGCACCGGTACGCCAACCGCACCTGTGAAAGTGGAATATTGATCGAGAGAAACTAAGGCTTCAGCAAAGATCATATCTGCCCCCGCTTCCACATAACGCTTCGCGCGGGCAATTGCCAACTCAACACCTTCTACCGCTGCAGCATCGGTTCGCGCCATGATCACGAAATCTCTATCGCGACGTGCAGCTACCGCTGCTTTGATTCGCTTCACCATCTCTTCGGTCTCTGCCAATTGTTTGCCTGGCAAATGACCGCATCTTTTTGCAGTGACTTGGTCTTCTAGATGCACGCCAGCAATGCCAACACGCTCTAACTCTCTGATCGCTCGACCGATCGACGCTTCCGTTCCCCAACCGGTATCAATATCAACCAGCAGCGGCAATGAACAAGCTGCAGTGATTCGCCGAGCATCCTCAACGACATCTTCAAGGTGCGTGATGCCGATGTCGGGTAAGGCATGCGAGGCATTGGCGACACCTGCGCCGGAAAGATAAATCGCATTAAATCCCGCCTGCTCTGCCAACAGGGCGCACAGTGGCGAAATGGTACCGACAATTTGTAATGGATTCTCTCTTGCAAGCGCTTGCCGAAACCTCTTGCCGGGTGAATCCATAGAGCTGGAGGTTGGTTGATCTGCCATGGAAGCCCCAATCTAAGCGCTGTTCGATATCAATGCCACGACTTCATAGTATGCATCTAGCCAATCCAAAACCAAGATTTGCTAAGCAATTGATTCATGGACCAACAGAACACTTATACGACAATTCAATTGTGCGAAAGCCCGTTCACACCTTGCAAGGAAATTAAATGATCCTTGTAAAATCTAGCTTATTTTAGAATAACAGGTTTTAGGGAATCAGGTTTCCCACGCTCAACGGCCAAAAATAGTGTTCCCTATCCGATCACGGTGAACGCAACCTAAGCGATTTTGGGCGATACCAACCAGAGAATCAAGTCGCTGATCTTCTTATCCCTGTTCCCGACACGGTTGGTAATAGGCTAAACTACGAGTGGATCAACATCCCGCCTATCTATCTTATCGCTTGTCGTTATAGCTCTTTTGGAAACGGAATTCGTATGGATTCACCCGTGACCGCGCAGTCTCGAGCTTTCGATGCATTACTCGACCAAGTGGCTCGCTATACCTGCCAGCCTCTGAATGCTTCCTCTGAAGCGATCGAAACTGCTCGTTATTGTTTGCTTGATAGTATCGGATGCGGCTTACTCGCCCTCCAATACCCTGCTTGCACAAAGCTTCTTGGCCCTGTCGTTCACGGAGCCCAACTACAGCACGGGGCTCGCGTACCCGGTTGCGCATACCAACTGGATCCTGTCCAAGCAGCATTCAATATCGGGTGCATGATTCGGTGGCTCGATTACAACGACACTTGGCTAGCTGCCGAATGGGGACATCCGTCGGATAACCTTGGAGCCATTCTGGGACTAGCCGACTACTTAGATCGCAACCCAAATAATCCCTGGACACCCGACCGACAGTGGACCATTCAAGATGTACTGCAGTCAGCGATTAAAGCCTACGAGATCCAAGGAATCCTGGCACTTGAAAACGCCTTTAATCGCGTCGGCATGGACCATGTCATCTTGGTCCGGATTGCTTCCACTGCGGTCGCTTGTAGCATGCTAGGTGGAAACACTGGCCAGATCGCCAGTGCTCTTAGTCAAGCTTGGATCGATGGCGGCGCACTGCGCACCTATCGGCATGCTCCCAACACCGGTTCACGCAAAAGCTGGGCCGCCGGCGATGCGACTCGCCGCGCCGTCCAGCTAGCACTGTGGACGATGCAAGGCGAAATGGGCTACCCTTCAGCTCTCTCGGCAACGCGATGGGGATTTCAAGATGTCTTCTTGTCGGGGAAACCGATTCGCATCAATCGTGAGCTCGGATGCTATGTGATGGAGAACATTCTTTTCAAGGTCGCATTTCCGGCAGAATTCCACGCACAAACGGCTGCCGAGGCTGCCATCGCTCTCGCACCACAAATTGCTAATCGCCTGGACGATATCGCGCAAATCACAATTTTCACGCAGGAGTCTGCAGTTCGTATCATCGATAAAAAAGGGCCACTCAACAATCCAGCCGATCGCGATCATTGCCTGCAGTACATCGTCGCAGTCGCATTGCTTCATGGTTCGCTTGACTCCGAACACTACGAAGATAAGGCGGCCAGTGATCCGAGGATCGATCAACTTCGCGAAAAAATGATCGTAGCCGAAGATCCTCGCTTCTCTCGCGAATACCTCGACCCGCAACTGCGATCGATCGGTAACCGACTGCAAATCATTTTCAAAGATGGTACTTCTACCGCCCCAGTGGAAGTTGAATTTCCGATCGGACATCGTCGACGCCGTGACCAAGCGAAACCTTTGCTGATCAAGAAATTCAAAGAAAATGCATTGTGCCGTTTCAGCGCTGAAAAAACTGAAAAAATCCTCGCTCTTTGGACCGATGCTACCGCTTTCTCTAAAACTCGAGTATCGACTTGGCTGGATCTGTTGGCGGCCGATCAATAACTTCACAGGGCATCCGCACATCAAGCCGAAACTGTAGGTCCAATTGCCTTTTATTTCGTGGGATTCATGACAACAAACGATCGAAAAAACGAACGCTAAGCCTGGTATGTCGTAAAATTTAATGGCCTCCACGTTCCCGCTTACCGAAATCCACAGGAAAGGTTTACTGTATGTCAACCCTTCGGGAAATCACTGAGTCCATCGCCACTCAGGAAAAGACGCTGTTGCAGGGAGGTGGCAAAGCGGGCTGGGATCGCCAGCGAAAATTAGGACGATTACCAGTTCGCGAGCGATTGGAATTACTTCTGGATCCCGATCGTCCCTTTCTGGAACTCGGACTCTGGGCTGCCTACCAAATGTATCCCGAATGGGGCGATGTCCCGGCAGCGGGATTAGTATCGGGGATCGGTTGGGTCAGCGGTCAACCCTGCTTGATCGCCGCTAATGACGCCACGGTCAAAGCAGGAGCCATGTTTCCTCAATCGGTCAAGAAATTGATTCGCGCCCAAAAAATCGCACATCGACTTCGACTCCCACTGATCTATCTGGTCGATTCCGCTGGTGTGTTTCTTCCTCTTCAAGATGAAATCTTTCCCGACGAAGATGACTTTGGTCGAATCTTTCGAAACAACTCCATTCTCTCTGCTGAAGGAATTCCTCAGATCGCCGCTGTGATGGGAAACTGTATCGCCGGTGGCGCGTACTTACCTGTCCTGTGCGACAAGATTCTCATGACCGAAGGGAGTCAACTCTGCCTTGCTGGCCCCGCCTTAGTGAAAGCGGCCATCGGACAAACCGTCGATCCCGAAGAACTCGGCGGTGCGAAAATGCATTCTCAAATCAGCGGCACGGTCGACTTCCATGAAAAGAATGATGCTGATTGCTTAGCTCGCATCCGAAATCAAATGAGCCTGCTTCCAACGCGAGTTTCATTACCCCAAGGTCAATCACCAAGTCGACCTGCTGATGATCTCTACAAAATCGTTCCAGGAGATGGACAAGGGGAATACGATGTCCGCGATCTTTTACAGTGCATTGTAGATGCCGATAGTTTTCAGGAATTCAAAGCCGACTATGGACGTACGGTGGTCACCGGTTATGTCCGGATCGAAGGACGGCCAGCTGCAATAGTTGCCAATCAACGCCGTCGATCGCAAACAGCACTGAAGGAAGTACAGATCGGCGGAGTACTGTACGGCGATGCCGCTGAAAAAGCGGCGAGGTTCATCTTAGACTGCGACCAAAATCGAATTCCCTTAGTATTCATTCAAGATGTTCAAGGCTTCATGGTTGGTAAACAAGCAGAACAATCAGCCATCATTCAATCAGGAGCTCAACTAGTAAGGGCGATGAGCATCGCTACGGTTCCAAAATTTACTGTGGTCGTGGGCAGCTCGTACGGCGCAGGAAACTATGCGATGTGTGGACGAGCTTACGATCCGGCTCTTATCCTAGCTTGGCCCAACGCGCGCTACGCCGTTATGGGTGGCAATCAAGCGGCCGATACGCTGCTCACACTTAAAGTCCGTGACGCTGAAAAGTCAGGGCAGCCACTCACTGCTGAAGCGATCCAGCAATTGCGGGAGACGGTACGCTTACAGTATCAAGCTCAAACAGATATCCGCTACGGAGCCGCTCGCGGCTGGGTCGATGCCATTATCGCTCCCGACCAAACTCGAAAATGGCTCGGCGCCGCACTCTCTGTGGTTTCGGAACAAGAACGCGTGGAGTCGCGCAGTCGCGCGAGAGAAGTGTGACCACAACCGTAAGAATCGGAAATGCTCAAGCTTTTTGGGGAGATCGCCCAGCTGCTGCCGGTGAACTACTCGCCCGCGCTAGTGATCTTGATTTCCTCACGATGGATTATCTCGCTGAAGTTTCTATGTCGATTCTGGCGATTCAGCGGGAACGGGATCCTACAAAAGGCTATGCGCAGGATTTTGTTGAGGTGGTGCGCCAATTAGCGGACTACTGGAGCGCTGGTGGCAAGTGTCGCCTGATCGCTAACGCAGGTGGACTTAATCCACTCGCTTGCGCGCAAGCATGCCAACAAGCTTTAGAGACGAAAGGCTGTCGTAGCCTCAAGATCGGTGTCGTCCAAGGGGATAATGTCATCACGATGCTCAAGGCATCCACAGATACCGAGTCTTATCGCAATCTCGACAGCGGACTTCCACTGAGCGAAGTACAATCGCAAATCGTTACAGCTAATGCCTATCTTGGCTGCGATGGAATTGTAAAGGCCTTAGATGCGGGCGCCGATCTAGTCATCACAGGTCGTGTCGCTGATCCTTCGATGGTAGTTGCCGCAGCCACTCATGCATTCGGCTGGAAACACGATGATTGGCAAGCCTTAGCTGGAGCAACCGTAGCAGGCCATCTGCTGGAATGCGGTACGCACGTAACTGGAGGAATCTCCACCGACTGGCTCAGCATTCCCGATCCAACGCACATCGGGTTCCCTATCGCCGAAATCTCGCGTGATGGCTCGTGCGTGATCACGAAACCACCCATGACCGGCGGTTGCGTCACAGAAGAAACAGTGAAAGAGCAATTGATTTATGAAATAGGAAATCCTGCGAAATATATTTCTCCAGATGTCATCGTCTCCTTTCTGCAATTGCAGGTAAAACAAATCGCTACCAATCGCGTCGCTGTTTCCGGCGCTGTCGGGTACCCCAAACCATCCCAACTGAAGGTAAGTGCCACCTATCGAGACGGTTACCGTGCTGCGGGCACATTGACTGTCTTTGGTCCCGATGCGGTTCCCAAAGCGCGACTTTGTGGGGAAATGGTTTTACGCCGATTAAAGGATGCGGGTTGGGTCTATCGCGATACCTTGGTCGAATGCCTTGGCACCGGCGACTCCGTCCCCGTTCTACCCTCCTGGCATCGAAATGAAGATGCATACGAAACAGTCCTTCGCATCGCCGTCGAGAGCGATAACAAAAATGCGTGCGACGCATTTTCAAAAGAAATGATTCCCCTGGTCACCGCTGGTCCTCAAGGCACCACCGGTTACGCTGAAGGAAGACCGAACGTTCACAGTATCTTTCGCTACTGGCCTACATTGATCGATGCTGATCTAACCAAACACGAGTGTGAAGTAATCACCACTAAAGACACCAATGGGCTGCGAGAATCTCCAGCTATTTGGCCTCCTGTACTCCGAGCTAACTCTCAATCTGCCCATCCTTCGAGCATCGTGACAGGTTTTGGAAACCTTGGAAACAATTCTCCTAATTCATCGATCGATAATCGTCCCATCAAGCAACTAAAAAATATCGCCTATGGTCGCAGCGGCGATAAAGGTACTGGTGCTAATATCGGTATCCTGGCTAGAAATCCAGACGTTTATAAAGCGTTATCACAATGGCTTACAGAGGATCGCGTCCAAGAGTATTTCGCTCCAGTCGGTGTCACTGCGGTGCAGCGTTACGACCTCGAAAACCTCTGTGGGTTTAATTTTGTACTGACAGGTGTACTCCGGCGTCTCATTCGTAACGATGCCCAGGGTAAAGCACTTGCCCAAGCTCTACTGGCGATTCCCCTAGATGACTTTCCGGTTACTCTCTCCTGACTCTTCGTGATCTTTCCTTGCAACCACTTGGAGGCAGTCATGAACTCATCCTCTTCATCGGACCAAAATTCCTCTCATTTCGAATCGATAGAACACACTCCGTGGGTCGATCAACTCACCATAGGGCAAACCTTACGTGAAACGGCAAAGCGTTGGCCTCGGCAAACAGCCGTTGTTTTTAGTTGTGTTCCCTGGCGAGCTACCTGGGAGGAATTCGATCGGCAAGTTGATGAAGTTGCCAAAGCACTGTTGGCTGCAGGAATTGGACATGGCGATCACTTTGGAATCTGGGCAACCAATGTGCCCGCTTGGGCTCTATTGCAATTCGCAACCGCTCGTATCGGTGCAGTACTAGTAACGATCAACCCATCCTATCGTACCAATGAACTTGCCTTTGTCATTCGTCAAGCGGAACTCAAAGGACTCGCACTGATTGATCAATTCAAGACAACACATTATTTTGAATCGCTTCGCGAAGCTATTCCTGAGCTCGCCTCGGCAACTCCAGGTGCCCTAAACTCTACTTCGTATCCACACCTAAAACTTGTCATCTCACTGCGAGGTGAAGCATTAGCGGGTAGTTTTTCTTGGGAGGATTTCCTGCAGCGTGGAAAAACTATTTCCAGCGACCAATTGCGTTCAGCAGAAGCAGCGCTATCTTGCTGTGATCCGATCAATATTCAATTCACTTCTGGAACCACGGGGCAGCCGAAGGGAGCGACGCTTTCTCATCGCAATATCTTGCTCAACGCCTACTACGCAGGTCAATGTCAAGCGTTCACACATCAAGATCGCATCTGTATTCCAGTACCTCTATATCATTGCTTTGGCTGCGTCTTGGGAACACTTTGCTCGGTCGTTCATGGCACTACGATGGTGTTTCCAGCGGAGAACTTTCAAGCGGGTGCAACGCTGGCTGCGATCGAGGCAGAGCAGTGCACGGCCGTCTATGGAGTTCCCACTATGTTTATCGCGATGCTGGAACATGCGGATTACCCCAATCGCAACTTGAAATCCCTACGGACAGGGATCATGGCGGGAAGCCCATGCCCGATTGAACTGATGAAAAAGGTCACCAGCGAAATGGGCGCCTCGCAAATGACCATCGGTTACGGTCAAACTGAAGCATCACCTCTGATTACACAAACTCGAGTTGATGACTCGATCGAATTGAGAGTTGGAACCGTTGGGCGTGTGCTACCGGGCGTCGAGGCAAAAATCGTTGATCCTGAGACAGGCCGAGATCTACCGCCGATGCACTCTGGAGAACTTTGCTCGCGCGGCCACAACACGATGCTTGGCTATTTCCGACTACCTGAAAAAACTGCAGCTTCTATCGATAAAGATGGCTGGTTACATACCGGTGATTTGGCTCTACAAGAAACCAATGGCTATTTCCGAATTACTGGTCGCCTAAAGGATCTTGTCATTCGCGGTGGAGAAAATATCTTTCCTCGGGAAATCGAAGAAGTACTTTATCAACATCCAGCCGTGAAGGATGTGCAGGTAATCGGCGTACCTGACCGCAAGTTTGGTGAGGAGGTAATGGCTTGGGTTGCCTTACGTGACGGGCAGCAAGCAACAGCAGACGAACTAAAAGCATTTTGCAAGTCGAGACTGGCGTACTTCAAAGTGCCACATTATTGGAAATTCGTCGATAGCTTCCCAACAACTGTAACAGGTAAGATCCAAAAATATCGCATGCGAGAAATCAGTATTGTCGAACTTGGATTGCAGGATGTCGCCAATATCGAAACCGCCTAAGGGATTACGTCTATGAGTTAAGCCAAGATGGGGGTCGCTTCTCCAAAAACGCCCGCAAGCCTTCCACTGCTTCTGCGCTGTGACGTCCCCTAAGATGTTCCTCGATCGCCGATTCGTCACGCGAGCCATCATGCTTTTGGCGATCGGGTTCGTAGAGATGCTCGATCAGCAATTTCGTATCGACGATGGTTTGAGGACCACCGGCAAGAATACCGTCGGCCATTGCCATCGCTTCGCTCATCAACGCACCATTATCTACGATGCGTTGCAGTAAGCCGATCTGCTGAGCCCTCGGCGCATTGATTGTGTTACCGACCAAAAACAACTCTCTCAAGTCTCCTTCACGAACCTTGGCTTTCATCACCTCGCTGATCAAAGCCGGCAACAAACCTCGTCGCGCTTCCGGAAACCCTATTTGTACATCGCTAGCACCGACAGCCATATCGCAGGCAGCCATTAATCCTGCGCCGCCAGCATAAGCACCTCCATGGACAGCGGCGATCGTGACCAGCGGTGAATATCGCATGGTAGCCAAAGTGCCGGCGACACAACGAGCGGATTCAGCAACCAGATCTGCTTGAGTTGCTTCGGCTAAATCAAGCCCTGCGCAAAACACGGGGCCTGCACCTCTTAAGATGACAACGCGAACTCCTTTGCTACGATCCGCCTGTGAAGCGTACTCTTGCATACATTCCATCATCTGCTTCATCAAAGCGATCGATAATGCATTACGTCTCTCCGGACGCTGCAGTGTTAGCACGGCGACTCCCGGTTTCACAATCTCTGATGAAATCAATTCCGCCATGGAGATACCTTTACCTGTCGATTGCTGAAGAACCAACTTTGTATCTGAGAAAAAACTAAACCTCTTATCGTCCCCATAAAGTCATCATCTAAATCTGCTTATCAATGATTCGCGGATCCAAGGGGATGCCGCTGATTTCGATGTCTTCAATGAGATCTTTATAAAGCACCGAGGATGGATCCATAACGCTTCGACCGATCTGTGCCCATAGCTGATATAGTGCGGGGGAAGCAGGGCGACCTTTTAATTTCAAATCAGCCTCAAGGTCTAAGGCTTCGGCCACAAGCGAGTACTCAGGCTGCGGCTTATCCAGTGCAATCGCGTAAACCAACGAAGCAACGGAATAGCAAAGCTGGTCAAAGATCCCATCTTCATCGCCTAGAAGAAAGCTCTGCTCAATAAAACTTTTTTGGTACCAAGCGATAATCATCAAGATGCGGCGTCCGAGCGCTCGGTTGCGTCTCAGCGCCTTTTTGATCCAGCGACTCTTTTCAGGAGTCAGTTCTCGTACTCCCTCAAAGTCGGCTGCGACTGGGAGATATGATCCCAGCACGTTGCTCACCAAATACCAGCCAAAAGTAGCTTTCTCCTTCCAACCGAATTTACCATTTGCTTCAGCAACACCGATGGGTTCTAAGTATTGGGTGCGTATGGAACGTGTCATGGCATTGGGCGCACCTACATCAGCCAACACCGGATTGGGACCTTCATAAACCGTGGCAATCGTGAATTCATGCATGTTCTCGCCGATGTAGTTTTCGATCCACTGGCTGCTATCACCCTGGACATCTTGACCGGTCCTCATCGCTTGCCGGCGTTCATCGACATGCACCGAACGACCACCTTGAATTTGATAGGTATGAATGGCCGTTTGCAGAAGCGCCTTGGTCGCATAAACCTTGGCAATCATTCCCATCGTTTCATCGCGCACGCCATTAGCGGCCAACCGGAAACAAACATCTCCCAAGACGCGACTAGCTAATGCATGCGCGGTAGCTCGTCCCATCCAAGCTTGAATGCGCGGAGCTTGTCCGATCGGCTTTCCAAAGGTGCTTCGAAAAGAAATCCATCCGCCAAACTTATGCTTATGCGAATACTCCGAACGTTGCTCGACCGCCAATGGATCCTGGATCAATTGAGCCAGTAACCGGAATATCTTCGCGGCACTATTGACGCAAATACCGCCGCGTCCTTTGGCGAGAGAGCTGAAGGCTTGGGCAAGACCTTTACCCGGCGGCCCGAGCAAGCAGCTTTTGGGAATAGGATAATTGGTTAAGCGAAATCTGGCGTTCCACAAATAATCAAAAGCGGTCAAGCGGTTGCGTACCATGCGGAAGTTGGGGGTATCGCTCTTGGGCACTTCAAAAACCATCATCGCCGAATCGCGGCCTTTAGGAAGATTTTCTCCTTCCAACTTCAGCACCAAAATACAGATGCCTCCATAGATCACATTAGTGATCGGCCACTTAACCCCCGAGACCAGATAGTTGTCTCCCTCTCGACGCGCTATAAGAGCAAGCTTGGATGGATCCGCTCCAACACCTGGCTCGGTTAATGCGAACGATCCGAGCAATTCACCGCTTGCCATCTTCGGCAAATAGTAATTCTTCTGCTCTTCGGTTCCGAAATCGAGAAGCGGCGTTACCGGACCTAGAAAATTATGGACTTCGAACATCACGGCTAAGTCAGGATGGATGAGCGTTAACGCTCGCAGCATCGGACCTAAATCACCCAGCTTTGCTCCGCTGCCACCATATTTTTTCGGTATCGCTAAACCAAAAAAACCAAGCTTCGCCAAACCTTCGATGGTATCGTCGCGAAAGAGCATTTTATGATGGTCAAGCAGCGTACCATTTTTCTTCCTTCTCAGAAGAAACTCAAGACTTGCCCCCATCGTCGCTGCGACTTCGGGCGATGGACTGAAATGCCCAGAATCAAGTTCTGCGACACGAGCTTTTCCAAAGAGTGTAGCAAGCGTCGGGGCCTCTCCCGAAAACTGCTGCTCCGCACCACGATCCGCATCATCGAGCGTTGCCAGGGAGGCGATCTCTTCGGCTGTTTTACCCGCCTGGGATAGGATCAGAGAGATCGCGTCTAATTGAGCGGATGATGGCCCCACTTCACCAGATTTTGGCGGTTGGTCAACTGCTTGAGACATTGGCAGCTCCCCTTGAAGTAGTCATTTGATAAAAGCGAAACTTGTTGTCAAAAAGCAAAGAAAAGTCAGACTCAAATTCCTCTATCGATCCAACCGAATTATAGCGATTCGGACAACGCTACAATCGATGGGTCTTATAGCTCATTCCTACTCACCGTGTCACATCCGCAAAGCTCCGTCAAGCCGCAAGACACAACCGTTTAGCATCTTATTTTCAAACGCCTGCTCCACCATCATCGCAAACTCATCGGGTTGACCGAATCGGCGAGGAAAAATAGTTTGTTCCAGCAAAGGTTGACGCACTTTCTCCGAAGCTGCCTGCATCATCGGCGTCTCGAAAACTCCTGGAGCAATGCTGATCACTCGGATTCCGTGACGGCTCAGCTCGCGAGCCATCGGTAACGTCATTGCCGCCACAGCACCTTTGGATGCCGAATATGCAGCTTGTCCAATCTGCCCCTCGAAAGCTGCAACTGAGGAAGTCATCACAATAACTCCTCGCTCATCCTCGCCTTCAGCGAGTACCGAAGCAGCGATCTTAGGAACAGCGAGCCGAATTACATTGAACGTTCCGATGAGATTGACATCGATAACCTTGCGGAATCCTTCGAGCGTTGCAGCTCCATCCCGTCCCAAAACTCTTTCACCGTGCAGAATCCCCGCACAGGTAACGACACCACTGAGTCGTCCAAATCGTCGGACCCCACCTTCGATTGCCGTTAGCACAGCCGACTCATCGCGCACGTCCGCTTGAGCGTGGAAGTAATTGTCTGGGCTTGCCTCGACCATCAAGTCATTAGCGGGGCCAATATCGATCCCCAGAACTTTACCACCGCGGCGAAGGATACGCCTTGCGCAACTGTTGCCCAACCCCGAACTAACTCCGGTAATCAAAACCACGCTTTCGGAAATGTTCATAAGCCACCACCATCCTATGCGGTCTGAGTCTTCGTCACCGTCTCCTATGGGGTCGTTTTCCATTTCGGAAAGGCTTGACCAATACCTGCCTACGTCGATCGGGTTGTCCGAGAACGAAGCCTACGGGTTGGCAAAGGAGAATATGACAAAAACCTTTTGATTTATTTCCAACGACAAGCAACAGACAAGAGTTCGCTTTTAATAGTCACAACGCTATTCGACATTAGCGAAACAACCCTAAGCGATCCTAAAATGTACCTTATTTGCGAACTGAAAAGGACCGTCGAGGTTCGGTTTTGGCAAATTCGTCTTCGGGATTGGGGTTCCAAAACGTTTCAAAACAACGATATAGAACCCGCGAAATCTACCCTACAAAATACATTGCAACCGAACGACTCCCAACATCCGCCCAACTTTCGTTTTCCAGGCTGATGGGAAACATCCTAAAAGCCACGGGATATGCTCTCGTAACGGGACTCGATCTAACTTCCTGGTTTTCAATTCGATGTCGCAATCGCTGTTCGATCGAACAATTTTCGAGCACCACCAATATTCCGGACCAGTCAGACCGGTCCAAGTCAGACCGATCAAGGATCACCACATCCGACGACGGCCCGAAAAACCGACGGATCCGCTGGTATTCATGTTCGATGGATTGATTGCGAGTCGATCAACAAACCATCATTTCCCGTGAAAAAGATCCAGAAATCTTGCGAGTGCTTAATGCAATACCTTACCCTTTTGAAAATGAATGTTTAATAAATAGACCGATAAACACCTGCTCCTAGCCTCGCCACATTATAGGTTTCTCGATGCTAAATCGAATTGTCTGTGCCCTTACTCTGACTCTTCTTTGGATTACCGCTTTAGCGTATCCAACCCTTGTACTTGCTCAGTCGCAATCGGACGAAACACGTCCCAATATTATTTTCCTCATTACAGATGACCAAGGTTACGGTGACATCTCCGCCCATGGCAATCCTGTTTTAAAGACACCGCATCTCGATAAGCTCTACTCCGAGAGCATGCGATTCACAGACTTTCATGTCAGTCCCACATGTTCGCCGACTCGCAGCGCCTTGATGACGGGTCGACACGAGTTCAAAAATGGAGTTACGCACACCATTCTCGAACGCGAACGCCTAACACTTAAAGCGACGACGATCGCGCAGCTACTGCAAGATTCTGGTTATACGACCGGTATCTTTGGCAAGTGGCACCTAGGTGATGAAGCGGAGTATCAACCGAATCGTCGAGGCTTCGATGAAGTTTTCATTCACGGCGGTGGTGGCATCGGGCAAACCTATCCCGGCTCATGCGGCGATGCACCAGGCAATGAGTATTTCGACCCCACGATCCTGCACAACGGTGTCTTTGAGAAAACCAAGGGATATTGCACCGACATCTTCTATAAAAGCGCCATCAACTGGATCGATACCCAACGAAAAAAAGAGAAGCCTTTTTTCTGTTATATCCCCACCAATGCTCCGCATGCCCCTTACATCGCTCGACCGGAAGATAAAGCCCTTTATCAGGAGAAGGGACTTGCAAAAGATACCGAGAGCTTTTTCGGGATGATCCACAATATCGATCAGAACATAGGACAACTCCTAGCAAAATTAGATCAATGGAATCTAAGCAGTAATACGCTAGTTGTCTTTATGAACGACAACGGTGGTACTGCTGGTGTCAAGGTATTCAACGTCGGTATGCGAGGGGCCAAGGGGACGGCATGGTTGGGAGGAACAAGGGCTTCATCATTTTGGCGTTGGCCGAATAAGATTAAACCAGGAGATTGCGCAGCGTTAGCCGCTCACATCGACTTCTTTCCAACGATTGCGGAAGTCGCAGGCTTAAAAATTCCTCAGGATACACAGAGGCAAGTCGAAGGTCGCAGTCTCGTTCCTCTTCTCAAAAATCCAGCATCACCATGGGAAGATCGATATCTTTTCACTCACCTCGGACGCTGGCCTAAGTGGGCTGATCCAAATGATTCGAAATTTGCGATGACCTCGATTCGCAATTCACGCTGGTCGCTGATCAGTCCCAATGGCACCAAGGAACCTAAATGGCAGCTTTTCGATCTCTCCAAAGATTATTCGCAACAAAACGATGTCAAAGAACAGCACCCCGAAGTCGTACGCGAAATGAGCGCTGAGTATGATCGCTGGTGGTCGGACTGCCTGCCGCTGATGGTGAACGAAAAAGTATTGGGTCCTTCGATTAACCCATTCCACGCGATTTACTACAAACAGTTTGGTGGTAGCCCCTCTGAAAAAGATCTGGAGCGGATGAAGCCTACACCTCCGCCAAGCAATACGCCTGATACTAAACCAAAGCCTCAAATACAAAAACAATCGCTCGCTCCACCCAATGCACCCGAAGGCAAACTGTATGTCTACAAACAATCTGCTGGCAAACCACGTTCGATGGAAATCTACTTCCCGCCCAATCATGATCCGAAAACTGCTCGCGTACCTGGCGTCCTCATGTTTCACGGTGGAGGGTGGAGTGGCGGTAATCTTTCGCAGTTCCGTGCGCTATGCCATTATCTTGCGCAGCGAGGTTTAGTAACAGCCACAGCCAACTATCGAATGCTCAGCAACGAGGAGGTGCGTCAGTTACCCGCTGGCGAGACTCGCAAACGCGTTTGTATTACCGACGCCAAAAGCGCTCTTCGATGGTTCAAACAGCATGCCGAGGAATTGGGTGTTGACTCGAACAAGATCATTACGGGAGGAGGCTCTGCAGGTGGTCACATCGCGTTACTTGCGACCAGCAATCCTGAACTCAATGATCCCAATGATCCGGCGAATATCAATACGGATGTTATTGCCTATTTACTGTTCAATCCAGCCTTAGCACTCGATGATCATAAGGACATGCAAATCGATGCCATGAAACAAGTCCGTTCCACACTCCCTCCGGCACTGGTTGTCTTCGGCGATAAAGACGCTTGGAAAGAAGGCTGGGACAATCTCCATCGCCAATTAATTTCGCAAGGCAATCAGACGACTGAGTTGTGGATTGCCAAAGGGGAAGGGCATGGTTTTTTCAATCGCGATCCATGGCTCACAGTAACCATTACCGCAGCCGACCGTTTCCTGACACGCAAGGGACTTCTAACAGGTGAACCCACGCTCAGTTTGCCTTCTAGCGGCGAGCAATTGACGGGCCCCCAGAAGCCTTAAAGCGACAAACATTGTACTCAGCAACCGTTCATCAAACTGCAACCTATCGCGACGTTTTTAGCTGCTAAAACTAACTTAATTTGATTTCTTGAAACTCTTATTCCCGGATGCACGCGGCTATAATGGCGTCTCCTTCATCCGCGTAAACTCTCGCCTTTTCCTCTTGTTCCTAATACAGGAATTAGCCCACCATGCGACTGCTTTTCCTTTTCGTGATTTCGCTAGTTGGTATGCTCCAAGCATCTTTAATCGCTCAAGATGCAAAGCCACTTTTCGATGGCAAAACCTTCGCGGGCTGGGAAGGCAACATCGATAGCGTGTGGCATATTCAGGAGGGAGCATTAACCGCTGGTTCGCTAGAGAAGAAGCAAGAAAAAAATGATTTTCTGGCAACGACCAAGGAATACTCCGACTTCGAGTTGACACTGAAGTGGAAACTGGAAGGGACTGAAGGTTTCGTTAATGGTGGCGTGCAATTTCGTACGAAGCGTATTCCCAATCATCACGAGGTCTCTGGCTACCAGGCCGACCTGGGAGCAGGTTACGACGGTGCGTTATACGATGAAAGTCGACGCAATAAGATACTTGCTAAGCCTACCGATGAAGTGCTCGCCAAAGCGATCAAACCGGTCGGTCAGTGGAACGATTACCGGATACGCGCCGAAGGTTCTCGTATTCAGCTATGGCTCAACGGAATCCAAACCGTCGACTACACCGAAACAGAACCAAACATTGATTCCAAAGGCATCATCGCCGTACAGATTCACGGCAATGCGACATCAAAGGTCTACTACAAAGATATCGTTATCAAGGAACTGAAGAAGTAAGATTGCCTAACTTCCTCTATCGAACATCAACAATGCCCGATTGAATTTATAAAGCAGACGGTCTTGCCTCACTCCTCGTAACTTGACAAGGAATCTTTGGATGAACGCTTCAACTAAATCCGATCGTCGCAGTTTCCTAACGCAAAGTATTGCGGCCACTGCTGCGGCGACCATCATTTCCTCAAAAGCTCTAGGACGCGATGGAGCAACGGCGCCGAGTGAAAAAATTGTTTTCGGGATTATCGGCATCGGGCCAAGATGCACTTACGATGTCAAGGCAATGCTTCCTTTCGCGGATGTGCAGTGCGTCGCGATCGCCGATGTGCAAGCATCACGCCGAGATGCGGGAAAGAAACTCGTTGACGATCACTATGGCAACAGCGACTGTAAGCTGTATCGCGACTTCCGCGAACTACTCGATCGCAAGGATATTGATGCTGTCCTTATTGCGACGGGAGATCGCTGGCATGGCCCAGCAAGTATCATGGCTGCTAAAGCGGGAAAGGATGTTTATAGCGAGAAGCCGTGTGGAATCACAATCGCCACATGCCAGGAACTCGCTGATACGATCCATCGTGAAAAACGTGTTTTTCAAGCTGGGACTCAGAGGCGAAGCGTTCCGAATTTTCAGAAGGCTGTCGAGTGGGTTCACAGCGGAAAGCTGGGTAAACTCCACACGATGCATGCCTCGGTCTACATGCCATCGCTAGAAAACTCCTGGCTTGCTCCCCAAGCAACTCCGGCGCGCGATATCGTCGACTGGAACATGTGGTTGGGTCCAGCTCCTTGGCGTCCCTTCAATCAGGCCTACTGCGATGGAAAATGGCGCGGACAATGGGACTTCGACTCCGGTGCAAAATTGCTCGACTGGGGTGCCCACACCGTCGATCTGTGCCAATGGGCAAACCAAGCCGATAATACGATGCCTGTTGAATACACGCCGACAGCCGACAATATCGTATGCCAGTACGCCAACGGCGTGAAATTGATCCTCGATTTTCTCCCCCAACCTTTCGGCGATCGTTCACCCCATTACATCACGCGTCTGGGAACCTGCCCGGTGCGTTTTGAAGGGGAAGAAGGGACTGTGGAAACCGGCGACTCCGGCGAGATCGTAGCGACACCAGAATCCCTGCAAAAGGAAATCCCTGAAGCAAGTAAACGTATCGCTGGATTAGATGTCACGGCACATGCTCGAAACTTTTTTGATTGCGTTCGCTCCCGCGGTGTCACCGCCGCTAACCCTGACGTTATGCGAAGGTCTCATATCGCCTGTCACGCCGCAGCGATTGCATGGATACTTAATCGCAAACTGCGACTTGATCCGGTGAAAGAAGAATTCATCGATGATGCTGAAGCTAATTTATTGCGATCCCGCCCCTCTCGAAACTGGTCTATATAAACAGAAGGTTGATCATGAGATATTTTCCACCAAACAATCTCTGTAGCAGTGCATCATGGACTTGTGCATTTCGCTGCATTGCCCTCGCTACTTCGCTGATTTGGATCAGCTCGCTGAGTGTTTTCGCACAAGCCGGTAGTGGATCTAAAAAAGCTACCACTGCTAAGCGTCCGCAGGAACCTGAACTTCCCAAAGCTACAATCGCCAACGTTGCCTATGGCGAACATGAGCGTCAGGTTCTTGATTTTTGGAAAGCGGAATCGGAAACCCCAACGCCCTGCGTCTTTGTGATTCATGGAGGAGGTTGGCGTGGTGGAAGCAAAGAACGAACCGGACGTATCGTGAAAGTAGATCGTTTACTGTCGGCTGGTATCTCGGTGGTCTCCATCAACTATCGATTTGTCACTCAAGCAGAAGATGTGATGCCACCGGTCAAGGTACCGCTTTACGATGCTGCGAGAGCTTTGCAATTTGTTCGTAGTAAAGCGAAGGAGTGGAACATCGATCCCGATCGAATCGGCGCTACGGGAAGTTCGGCAGGAGCATGTTCAAGTTTGTGGCTGGCGTTCCATGCCGATCTTGCTGACCCAAAAAGCGATGATCCGATCGCACGGCAGTCAACTCGACCGCAATATGCAGCCGTCAATGGAGCACAAACGACTCTAGATCCTCAGCAAATGAAGGAGTGGATTCCCAATAGCAAATATGGTGCGCATGCTTTCGGAATCACTTCTGATGGTAAACCTGGCGACTTTGAAGCTTTTCTGAAAGACCGCGAAAAGATTTTACCATGGATCGCTGAGTATTCGCCCTACGAATTGGTATCAGCTGACGATCCCCCGATCTATTTGATTTACGGCACGGCACCCGCTATGGGCAAAGAGCAGAAAGACCCAACACACTCCAGTAATTTCGGAGTTAAGCTTCAGGAAAAATGCCTTGCTGCTGGAGTGAAGTGTGAACTGGTATACCCTGGCGCCGCGAATACAACTCATAAGACGATCACAGATTACTTTTTGACTGTACTTGCGAAGTAATCAGAAATACTGAGCTTGATATCAAGCTGTTCTAGAGACTCAGTCGAGGTGGATAATAACTCCACAAGTAGAACGGCAAACCTTAGCAACAAACATTATCTTTTATCTCTGGTAACGATTTCGCTTCATGATGATCCAGACTACTACAAAGCATTCCATTTCGACCCATCGCATCTATGGGTCGATTATCTCGCTACTGATGATTTGTTTCGGATCGATTGGATTGGCAGATCAGCCGAACACCAAGTCTATGAAGCCCAATATCATTTTCATATTGGCAGATGATCTTGGCTGGGGTGATATCGGATGCTTCGGCCAAGAAAAAATCCCAACTCCCAATTTAGATCGTCTGGCACAACATGGTATTCGCTTGACACAGCACTATTCAGGGGCTCCTGTTTGCGCGCCTTCACGCTGTGTGCTTCTGACTGGCAGACACCTTGGACATGCCGAGATTCGTGGGAATCAGCAAGCCAAAGTATTTTTTCCGGAATTTAAAGAAGGCCAACACCCGATTAGCGCCGAGGCATTCACTCTCGCCGAGTATTTGAAGGCTGCTGGTTATACGACGGCGGCATTTGGCAAGTGGGGGTTGGGGCCTGTAGGGAGCACGGGAGATCCTAATCGCCAGGGTTTCGATCTTTTCTTTGGATACAACTGTCAGGCGGTCGCGCATAGCTACTATCCGTCGCATCTATGGAAAAACGCTGAACCGATTCCGCTAAATACAAAACCGAATTCCGGTCATAGCAAACCTGTCGAAGGAGATTTTCACGCGGAAGATTTTATCGGAACCAACTACGCACCAGCGCGGATGATCCAAGAAGCGGAAGCCTTTCTAAAACAGCAAAGCGACAAACCATTCTTCCTTTATCTACCTTTCATCGAACCTCATGTTGCCATGCACCCTTCGCTGGAATCTTTGAATAGATTTCCTGAGCAATGGGACGATCGGGTTTATCGAGGTCAATGTGGCTATCTACCTCATCCAAGACCTCGCGCGGCTTACGCAGCGATGGTTTCGGATCTAGACAGCTATGTTGGACGCATTCTCACTAGCGTCAAAGAACGCGGACTTGAAGAATCGACGTTGATTATCTTCAGCAGCGACAACGGAGCGACTCACGCTCATCCTGGCGATGAACGTTTTCATGTCGGTGGTGCCGATCCAAAGTTTTTCAAAAGCACAGCCGATTTACGAGGCTACAAAGGGAGCGTTTACGAGGGAGGACTCCGAGTGCCGACGATTGTGAGCTGGAAAGGTAAGCTTGGTGAAAATAAAACGAATGATTCACCGAGCTACTTTGCAGATTGGTTTCCTACCTTGTGCGATGTGATCGGTGGAAGTCGGCCCGAAGGATTGGATGGAGAGAGTTTATGGCCGATGTTAAAAGATGGAAGCAATCTGGCGGAACGTAAACCGATGCTCTGGGTTTTTCCTGAATACACTGGACAGGTCGCCGTTCGTATCGGCGACTTTAAAGTCATTCGGCAAGGATTGAAGACGAAGAAGCCTAAAGCATGGGAGGTTTACAATCTTCGACTGGATCGTAGCGAGCAGAACAACGTTGCTGATCAGCATGAGGAGTTAATCCGTCAAGCGACCGAGATCCTTGAAGCGGAGACCAACGACAATAGAATCTTCCCGATGCCGAAACTGAGCTTCGAACCATAAAGATTGAATTCAAAGAAGAGATTGCAGGCCGTCGTTAGTGTCGCTTGAACTTAAGCAGAACGCCCGAACGGCCTCGACCCCATTCTTAAATTTAAGCTTCTTCCGAATCGCCGTAGAGAAAGTCGGTGATGTTGTCGATGCAATCCATTTCTGCCTTCGACACTTTGCCGAATCCAAAAAGCCCACCGGAAGCATTAGCAACATCATTGAGCCGGTCGACCAGTTCATCTCTTAGCTTGGTCAAGGAATCGGCAGGCAGAACCTTAGCAACCTCGGTCATGTAAGCTTTCCAAGCTTCAATCAAATTTGGTCCTGGTCGCTTAGACAGCCACGATTCCAAAATTTGGTAGGCGGCAGTCCCTTGCTTAACGCCTAGCCCATCAGCAGCCTTTAGGATGGCATCACGTTCATCGGCAGAGACATCACCATCAGCCCAAGCGACTTCAATCCAGGGAATCAATCGTGCGGCGGTCCAAGTCTCTGCTCGAATCCCAATACTGACCAGGTCTTTAAGCACTTTGTCGTCTTGGATCGATGAGACGTGGGCTAATTGCCGGCTGGCGTCCAGTAGCTCCAGTTCCCCCTTCAGCGACTGCAGAAGTCGATAATCTTTTTCAGCGAAGAAAGAATCTTCCAATGCCTTTCGACGATCGTCCAAAAAATTACCGTCTGTCGAGCCCATTGTGGGTCACTCCCAATATTTCTTAAGTTTCCTGAGAAGAAGACTTAGCCTGCAATAGCTTAAGTTTAGCCCATAGTAACGGTTTGTGTTAAATACTGCCACAGGGCTCCTGGCACCCCCAAAAAAGGCGTATCTCGACCGAATTCATCCCCTTTTTTTGGTTTATGCCGGAGTGTGACCAAAGGTGTCACAGCACCTCTCGATACTTCTAAGGACAAGGGTGAGGGGTGTTTTAAAGCCCACTTCCTTGCGGACGCACTTAGGTCCTGTATCGCCCGTTGTTTTACGGTCCGACAGGGATTTACCGACTGAACGAATATTTTGCTGAGCTGCTGGGGTAGGGGAGATAGTTATGTCCGATATGTTTGCCACGATCGAGACGCTTGATTCAAACTTTTCCTTTGCTGCAGTTCCGCAAGTCATCACGCCAGTGGTAACAGCCCCGAAGAAAGTAGATCGCGACTCCTCCGAGCAGCCTCAGCTGTTAAACCCCTCTATTGCGGAGAGGGAAACTACTAAAAAAGCTGCCACTAAACGCGAAGCAGAAGCCCGTTCGCGGGCCATGCTGCAACGGGCGATGCATCAGTGCGACGACCTAGTTGTGGTTTTTGACTATTGCGATTGCCACGGTCGATCAACACGCCGAGTCGTCAGCCCGATTCGGTTCATTGGCCAAGATCTTTTTCTGGGGCTTTGCCTATCTCGCGAAGCCCCACGACAGTTCTACCGAGAACGTTGCAAGAACATGCGTCTTGCCTTAGCTAGCAGTTTTGTGATGCCCGTTCCGATGAACTAGAGCGATGACCAAGTAGCCGGCTGAGATGTACCCGATCGAAAACTTTTGTAGAAACTCCACCCTATCCAATAAACTCAAGGAAAGTCTCACGGAGTACCTTGTCGGTGATAATGTATGGTGAACAGGATTTTCTGCACAATTCTCAAAGTTTATCAAATCTAAAAGTTATCGTCGGCGAATGTCGATAACTATCGAAGAGGGTTGCTTCGTTCCTTGGCGACCCTGCTTTTCAGACCGACTGGGCGGATGGCTCAATCAAAGCCAAAACTATTCAACCTAGTGCGACTGGAACAGATTCATCTACGGCCTCTGCTTTCCTCGGAGAGTACAACCATGGCGCGGCAGTCAATTCGTTCTTGCTTTATCAACGCCACGATTCTTCAAAAGAGTGTGTTGATTGCTGTCGCGTTTTTGAGCTTGCAAACTGAGCTGCTCTTCGGTCAGTATCTCATCCCACCTAACCCTCGTGTTGAGCGTGGTGCGACTATCGGAGGGATCACGGGGGCTGTGATCGGAGGTGTCATCGGACATCAAAATGATGAGACACCCGAAGGTGCTTTGATCGGTGGTGCTGTAGGTGCCATCGCCGGCGGTTTAATTGGGAACGCTCAAAATCAACGCGAAGCTGAACTCGAAGCTGCTCGACGTGGTTACTACCAGTCCAATGGATATACCACTCGAACCTCACCCAACTATTATCAACAACGCCAGCAACCGGGTGGTTACTATCAACAAAGACCTATTCGGCAGCCGGTCGGAGTTGCTGAGATCATCGCAATGTCCCGGCGAGGTTTACCCGATAGCGTGATCATTCAGCATATTCAAACCAATGGAGTTCGATCTGCCCCGACAACCGAAGAGCTCATTCGCATGTACGATGAAGGGGTCTCTTCGGCGGTAATTGAAACAACGCAGCAGTCAGCTATTTCGGTTCAGCAGACCACGGTGGATGGACGTGTGACAAACTCGGGAACCTATATTGATTCAGCTAGAACGACCACTTATCCATCGTCAAACGTTCGACCATCGACCGTTCGCCCTCAAACTCGCGTCTACCGACGACGCTTCTAGATGTCAACAAAAGATTCGCTTTGGACCAAGCGATTGCTGATCGATGGGGCTTATTCCTTTCGATTTACAATCGGATCGAAATCCTAGTAGACATCTTGAATCGCGGATCAAACCATTGGACATTAGAGACGTGATAAGCGTCGAACCAATGGCCTTTCTTATTCCGGATCTGCGATGATGTTTTTGAATACTATCGTAAGTGCGCGTTGCAATGCACTCGTTTCTTGGAACCGAGTCGTTTCGAACAACAATCTTCGTCGAGGCGTCATCCCGGTTTTGATTGGCGTTTTTCTAGGAGCGATCAGCCCTCAAAGCATCTTGGGTCAGCAAGTAGGGAATCTATCCGAGGGCCTGACGTTCTACGCTTCCTTTGATTCGTCGGCAGACGCAGATGTCGCCCTCGGCGATAAAAAGGTTTATCACTCTACGTCTCTAGACCGGAAGACTCCGCTTTCCGGTCTACCAAGCGATGTCGTCACTCTGGATTCGTCAGGGAAATGGGGAAAGTCCTTACGATTTGGAAAACGAAGTGAAATCTTCACGTTTTACAAGGGTGAAGGAAATGTTGCTGTGTCTGAAGCAAACCTTTCTGGGACGATTTCTCTTTGGATGAAACTCGATCCACAAAAAGATCTTGAACCTGGTTATGTCGACCCGCTACAGATCACCGATAAGGCTTGGAATGACTCATGTCTTTTCCTCGATTTCACCAAGGATGATGTTCCAAGAAAATTTCGTCTTGGAGTTTTCAGCGATTACCGTTTTTGGAATCCGAAAGATATTTCCTGGGATAAGATTGCCGAGAAAGATCGTCCCATGGTGGTCGTTGATAAGCCAACCTTCAGTGCCGATCGCTGGACGCATATCGCAATTACTTGGAATCGCTTTAATACCGATCAAACGGATACGACCGCAGAACTTTTTGTGGATGGCAAATCGATGGGTAAGCTATCAGGCAAACAGAAGTTTTCTTGGAATCCGGAACAACTAGCGATCTTGCTAGGAATCTACTACACCGGAAATATCGATGAAGTCGCTGTATGGAATCGCACTTTGGGCAATGCTGAAATCGCAGCAATCCATTCAAGCACTACTCGACTTCAACCCTAACTCTGCTGAGCTTGGCTCAAGGTGTTACGGTTTGAATTGAAGCAGTTCGCCTTGAGATACTTCCAGAAGCTTGCAAGTTGATCGAAATCCTCGCCAGTCCAAAAAGCTGCAAACGCACACACCATAATCAGCGTGAAGAATGTCACGTTGGGGATGACCAGGGCGATGCCGATATGCAGAGACGAAATGAGGAATATGGCGAGTCTTCGGGAAGGTCGAAACCAAACCAGCAGAGGAAATATTCCTTCGACGATCACGGTACCAAAGGTGATCAGCTTACGAAATAAACCTCCGAATGCCAGAGTGATCCATGGCATTGAAGAAGGTCCCCACATGTCGCTGGCCACTGTCCAGTGCATTGCATCACCGGTAACCCAGCCTGGATCCTGTGCGAACTTGTAAGGCAAACTGATCGCATAGATCAACGCAATATTAATTTGCATCATCCGAACAGGCCACGTGAAGACCGTCGTACACCGAGGTAAACCTCTCTCTTTTCGTCGCAATGCATCCCATGACCAGACCGCCCCCAGATCGACCAAGAGACAGTAAACCAGGCACATACGGGCTACTAATTCTTCTCCATTGGTGATGTAGGGATTGCGATGTACGGTTGCATCAATCAGCAGCAGTAGAGCGAAGGTGACCCAGCGAGTATGCATTCCAAAGATAAACATGCCGCAGATGACTAGTGAGAAGTAGCCGAAGAACTCTACTGGTATCCACCCTTCGGTCCAATGAAATAGACCGAGATAAGAGTCAACTCTTGGGTTTTGGAACTCGACAGAGACCAGGGAAATCATTCCATCGGCAGCAAAGAATCGATTCCAGTTTGGCAACATCGAAGCGAACATTGCAAAGCAGAGGATACCTGTGAGAATGCGGAACAGCGCGAGTGGTCTGGCATCGAGAGGTGCAAACCAGAAAAGGTTCCAGGATCGTGAAAATTTTGAGATCATATTGGTTTCGTCTTGGTTCATTTCGTCGACTCAATATCGCGATTAACTCATTGGGACTCTTGTTTGAATCGAAGTGGATTACTTCGGCAACGAATCCTGTTTCGCTAGGGTCCGATCGGGGTTAATAGAAAATCCTTTGGCTAGTGAGCGTTGGACTTCTTGCTCCATCGGGAAACAACTAATCGTGTTGGTGATTAGTTTCTCTTCGAGAAGCTTTTGTTCTCTGACAGCGATCAGTGGGGGAAGAATATTCTGTACCTGAAGATCGTAGCGAATACATTTTAGAGGCCGACCTTGATACTCAGGGTACTGTCGGCCGAGATAGCGAGCGTAGGACTCACGCGCTACAGGATCATTGTAGATATTCAAATGAAATTTCGCTTCTTTGAAATCGACGATCGACTTCTGGAATAAGCTTCGCTCGCTTTGACGGGGCAAAGGCAATAGTCGCTCGACTCGTTGGTCCGAATCGCCATATTCGGCGACGATAAGAAACTTCCAGTTAAACCGGCTTTGGCCGCCGAACATTTGCCATTTGTTATCGAGTCCAGCGATGTGAGCTGCGTAGAGAATAGCCCATTCGGTGTAGCGAATGCGATATGTAATTTGAGGATCAAGATTACGATCCATAGCGTTATGAACTGCCTTTGGGACCGAATCAGGCAGGTTGCACCAAAAGATCGTTGCTAGAACACAAACAGACAAAAGCGAAAAACAAGTTCGCTGCCAACTTCGTAATTGTAAAGGTAGGGCGTCTGGAATTGTCATAACTGTAGCAGAGCCGCTCCTTGGCGATGGGAAAAATGGTTTGGCAGGTGGGAATCAATTGGAGGGGTCGTTCAGTGGCCGCGCGAGAACTCCGTCCCGACAGGCCACTCAAAAATGTAGGTCACGTTTTTCGCGACTAAAAAAAAAGCCAAGCCCGACCGGGAATTCTCTTCCCAGCCGGAACTTGGCGGTATCGATCCTCCGCCTCTCTTACAAACCGAAGCTTGGAAGAGGTGGTGGCGCCGGTGGCGGCGGTGGTGGCGGTGGTGGCGGCGGCTTAGGCGGTGCCGGTGGTGGCGGCGGCTTAGGCGGCGCTGGTGGCGGCGGCGGCGGTGGCGGCGGCTTAGGCGGTGCCGGTGGTGGCGGCGGCTTAGGCGGCGCTGGTGGCGGCGGCGGCGGTGGCGGCGGCTTAGGCGGTGCCGGTGGTGGC